>Ga0070741_10000607_pt1 | contig 124496 bp, 100 predicted proteins | sample Coa_R1_4_FD_66440 | JGI IMG/M metagenome (GOLD analysis project Ga0070741, IMG submission 66440) | Surface soil microbial communities from Centralia Pennsylvania, which are recovering from an underground coalmine fire - Coalmine... | ecosystem: Environmental > Terrestrial > Soil >... | reverse complement strand
TGATTAAGAGTCAGTTGCTCTGCCAGTTGAGCTACGCGCCCACGTTATGGGGAAGCAAATCAGGAAGGCGGAAAAATTATAACATCCGCCTCCTGCAGGCGTCATTCGGCCCGCGTCGTCCCAGGTACCGCGACGGCGTTGCGCCGGGCCCGGGCGATCGGCCGCCCAGCTGACGGCCACCGCACTAGAACCGGACTTGGAGACGAGCGCACCGCGGAGGAGCGTTGCTGGGCATCCATCGCGGCTGGCGTTGGATGCATCCAAGTAGCTGGAATGGCACGCTGGACTGTCTTCGATGGCGCGACCGCGGCTGCGCTCCGCCAGCAGCGGCACCTGGTTCACCTGGAGCCCGGCGCCGACGCGCTGGCCTGCGCGCTGGAGTCGGCGCCGGCGGCCGCGCTCTTCCCCGCCCCTCAAGGCGAGTGCCTGCTGGTTCAGATCGAACGGCTGCGCCGGCCCGTATGGACTGCTGCCGCCGAGAACCTCGCTTCCATCGCTGTTCAGCCAGCACAGCCGGCCGAGCCCGAGATCCAGTCTTCGATTTCCGGAGAAGCGGAAATCTCCCTGGCCACGCAAGAAAGTCATCGCGAAGGTGGAGCGCCTTCCCGCTCCGCGTTCTCGCCGCAAAAATCTGGCGAGGGCCCGGGACCGGCGCTTCCCAACTCGACATTTGCGCCGCTGGAAGCGCGTGACGAAGCCGAAGCCTCGTCCCTGCCTTCTGCATCTGGGGAAGGACCTCTCGAAGGGGAAGAGCACGGGCCCGCCCTCGCCTCTCGCGATGCTGAAGCGGTTGGTTACCAGGCCGGCGGCTTTCTCGGCTTGAGCGACGAGCCGGTTTACGACGACGGACCGGCCAAGCCGAAGAAGTGGTGGCAGAAGCTGCTGGATTAGTTCTCGGTGTCTCGGTTCTCAGTTCTCAATTCTTAGCGAAGTGCTTTCCGTCCTCTGCTTTCCGCCTTCCCGAAAAAAGCAATCAGCATTCAGACCATGACTTCGGACTGCGGAAATGTTCAAGGCCCAATGCCGGTGGCTCGGTGCTGACTGTTTCTCTTGCGGAAAGCGGAGAGCGGGAAGCGAAAAGCGCTTTTACCGAGAACTGAGAACCGGGAACTGAAAATGCCTTTAGAACGTAAACGCCAGGCCGCCGCGCAGGCTGCGGGCGGACTGTACCAGGTAGAGCGTGTGTCCGTCCTGCGCCACCACGGGCACGTAACCCTGGGCGAGCAGGTTGCGGACATCCACCAATGCCTCCATGTGTCCGGGGAGGAAGCCGGTGCCGGGGATCGGCTGGCGAAGGAACAGCGAGAAATAAGGATCGGTCTGCCCGGGCGAAGCGTTGAACATGTCGACCGGCGTGATCGCCGGGCCGGACGTCCAGCGATAAGACGCAATCCAGCGCGTGCCCGAGCCGGGCAGCCGGCCCGCGAGCTTGCCCGCCAGGGCGTGGCGGCGCTCTGTTCGGATGCCGGTGCGGCCGTCCACGAAGGCGCTGGGCGCGACATCGAGCACGCCGCCCCACGCATAGTCGATGGTGGCGGTCACGTCGCTGACCACGCGCCGCTCGGCCACCAGGCGAACGCCGTTGGTGTTCAGCGTGCCGCCGTTGTAGGTGAACGTTCCCGAATAAACATCGGGCAGATAGTCGCCGGACTCAGCGCTGATTTCCCCCACACCGGTCATGGCGAGATTGCGCACCCGATCGGAGTACAGCGCCGCCTGGAAGTTGTTGGCGCCAATGCGGCGTGAGAGCGACACCTCCTGGTGGCGCGCCTTCTCCACTTCCGGATCGCCGCCCAGCATGGAGATGCGCGGCGAAGTTTCGCTCAAGTCAGCCGGAGCGGTGTCGAATCCCTTGTCGCGGCGCAGGTTCGGCACCGACGTCGCATAGCGATACTCCAGGATCGTGTTCGGCGAGAGATGTAACCCGACCGATCCGAACGGCCGGAACGTGTTCACGTGGCCAAGGAACTGAATGCTCTGGAACTCGCCGCCGTACTGCAGCTCGAGGAAGTTGCCGAGCGTTGTGCGATCGTTGAGCGTGAGCGCCAGGGTTTGCAGCGCGGCGTTGTGCAGCGCCGAATCGGGCGTGGCAAAGCGGCGCATGGTGAAGGCCACTTCAGGGTGCGAGCCGTTCGCCATCTGGTGGGAATACGCGGCGCGAACAACTGTGGAAGGCCTGCCGGTGCCGTAGCCCACGTTGCCTTTCAACGAGACCGTGCCGGCGGAAAACAGCGACGTCTGCAGGTCGAAGGCGGTCGTCATGTCGCTGGAGCCGCCAAAACCCTGCCCATCGGCGCCGGCGAGGAACGCGACGCTGGCCTTCAGCGCGCGATCGTCGCCATTCTCGGACCGGGAGACGACCACGAGCGGACCATCGTCACGCAGCCGCAGGATGGGGCGATTCACGGCCGAGCGCAGCGTCCACTTCCAGTCTTCTTCGTCCTGGGGAGCGCGGGTGCCGGGCGGTATGAGCTGGATAGCTTCAAACAGCGTGTTCAGCGTCACGTTGACCACCATGTGCGCGCCCGCGCGCAGCGCCACGTTCTCGCGGAGCGAAGGCAGGAACGACGGCGCCGACACCTTGACCTGGTAAGTGCCCGGCCCGAGGTTCGAAGCCGAGTAGTGCCCTTGTTCGTCGGTAAAAACGGTGGTGGCAGTCCCGGCAGCCGACGCAGTCGTGAAAACGCGAACCATCGCGCCCATCTGCGGAACGCCCGAGGAGTTTCTTACCTGGCCGGAGATGGAGCCCCCATGCGCCTGCGCGGCGGCGGGCAGGGCCGCCACCAGCATCAGCGCAATCCATCCGAGCTTTCGGGCCATGTTCACCACCTCGCGTTGGCGTTGCGGCCTGTTATTCGACTGCAAACCTCGCCGTGGGAGAAATCGTCTGCTGGGAAACGTTGTCCTTGACCGTGATCTTGATCTGGTAGATGCCGGGATCGAGGCTGTTCAGCGAGAGGCTCTTTTCCAGCGTCATCTGGTCGCCCAGGTTCCCCATCTTGTCGGTTGACTCTGCCAGGTGCACCACCTGCTTCTGCGTCGCCGTATTGACCACTTCGTATTCGATCGACGCGCTCGGCTTCTTCGTGTCCTGATTGATGCCCAGGTTGTAGACCTGCATCCAGAAGTTCACTTTCTGGTCGCGCTTGAAGCTGGCGGGCTTGCCGTCGCCGCTTTCCAGGCGCGGACGCACCTTGGTCGCGCCGATCACGAAGTTCCCCGCCCCCACTTCCTTGGCCGGGACCTTTTCCATCTGGTCGGCCAGGATGAGCGTGGAATTCGTCAGGCGATCTTCGCCGAAGTCGGGCACGATGATGCCGCGGCTCCATGTGCCCATGCGGTCGCCGTTCACGTCTTTCAGCACCAGGTCCACGCGGTAGCGGCCCGGACGCAGCGGCAGCGCCTTCCAGTAGATGGACTGGTTCTCCAGCGTCTTGGGCAGCAGTTCGGCCGGAACGTCCTTGGTGACGGTGTCTTCAAACGTCTGCGCGATGCGGCCGGTGAGTGTGGTTACGCGGCCGAAAATATTGACCACGCCGCGCTGGATCCCCTCTTTGTTCACGAAAGTGATGTCTTTGTTCTTCACCTGGAGCGTGATGGGGACCAGCACCGTGTCGCCGGTGATCCTCACAAAGTCCGCGCGCACGTCAAACGGCATGGTGTTGTAACGGATTTTGGAGGTGACCACTTCCTCCAGGTCGCGGAACTTCACCGCCGGCGGCTTGTTCAGCTTGGCGTACTGCTCCAGTCGGTCGAACTGCTCCGATTGCAGGCGGCCCTGGTTGAACGGGCTCACGCCCAGGCGTTCCATCTGCCCGCCGAAGCGGTCGGTCTTGCTGGCCATTCCCATGGACTCCAGCAGCGTCAAACCGGCGCCGGGAACGTTCAGCAGCGCGTCCTTCTCCGAGCGGTCCATGGTCATGTGATACTCGCCGCACATGCACGTGTCGACGAACTCGATCCACACTTCCTGGCCCACGCCTTCCAGATAGCGATAGCGCCACTTCTCAAACGGGAAGGTCGACGTGGTGCCGCCGCCCTCTTCCATCGGCCGCTCGTAGCTGCCGCCGGAGGGATGTGATTCGATTTCGTCGGCCGGTCCGTAAATGATGTAGATGCGGCCGCGATCGGTGCGCCATCCGGGAATGCCCGCCGGGAAGTGTTCATTGGCGTAGGCGATGCGGCGATAATGCTCTTCCTTGAATTCGTTTTCGACGGTATCGGGGGTGGGATCGCGGCGGAGCCAGAACTGCTCGATGAAGTTGTCGCGCTCCTCGTCGTTGGAAAGCTGCTTGAACGCGGCCCGCTCTTCGTCGGTGATGATCCAGCGCACGTCCTCGTCAAGCCACTTCTTGTAGGTCTTGCCCACCTCTTCCCGGAAGCGGCGGTCGTTTTCCTTTTTCTGCTTTTCGCTCAGCGGACGCTTCAGCGGGTCCTGTTCCTGCGCCTGGCCGGCGGCCGCGGGCGCGGCCTGGGGAGTTTTTGTGTCGTCGGTGTTTGCCGGACTTGCGTTGGCCGGCTTGGAAGCCTGCCCGAATGTCGTGCCGGCGAGCAGCAGCAACGCAGCCGGCAACCAAAATCGCTTGATCAAGTGACGCGAATACATGAGAGCCCCTTCCCGGACGGACACACTTCGGGCGCTTAAATTGTAAGTTTGCGCACCGGGTAAACGCAAGAGTGATGGCCCCTCGTTTTGGGATTCGCGTTGCAGCCGCAGGAGTTGCACCCGGACCGTCCGCCCTTAGAACGGGACGAATTGTGCTTCTTGCCTTGGACAACCTGTGGATAGCGCGCCGTTCCTAACACATGTACCCGGGAAGCGGCCCATTCGAGCGACACCCGGCTGCTGCTTGGGTTAGAATTTCACACCAGCATGGATCTCTCGCGGCTAATGCGCCGGCCTGTGCTCCGCTTTGCGGCGGTACTCGTGGTCTGCCTGCTCTTGGCCGCGTCATTCGCGCAAGCCACCCACGTCCACAACGGCAAGACAGACGCGCGCCACGCCTGCTCGGTGTGCGCTTCCCATGCGCCGGCAGTGGTGAATGGCGAGATCGGTCATTCGCCATCGCTCTGCGCCGTCGCCGCCGCCAGCCTGCACCCGGTGGAAAGCCCTTTCGCCGCGGTCGCATTCGCCACCTCCATCCGCCCTCCACCCGCGGTTTAGTCCAGCTCTTCCCGAAGGCTGCGACCTAAGCCAATTTTATAGATGGAGGCGTGATGCGTCTTTGTTCTGCATTTCTTCTCACGGTTCTTTTGGTAGCGGCTCTCTGCGGCGCGGCCAGCGCCCAGGCGCTGGGCAATGCCGGCTCGATACAAGGCAGGGTGCTTGACCCATCGGGCGCGGTGGTGGTCGGCGCCACAGTGGACATCGTGAATCCCGTTAGCGGGTTCAAGCGCACGACGACGACCGATGTTGACGGCCGATTCACCATCCGCAACGTACCGCAGCACGCCTACCACCTTGCTGTGCAGGCCAAGAATTTTGCGCCGGTTCAGCAAGACGTTGACGTGCGCAGCGGCGCCCCCAACGAGCTGGAGATCACGCTGCCCCTGGCCAAGGCCGCCACCACGGTGGAAGTGACTGCCGAGGCGTCCGATCTGCTCGAGACCAATCCCAGCGCGCACGTCGATCTGGACGAGAAGGTAGCCGAGCGCATTCCCCTGGAGCCCACCGGCTCTGGCCTGAGCCAGCTCATTACTCTGTCTTCCCCAGGCGTTGCTGCCGATTCCAACGGCTTCTTCCACCCGCTCGGCGATCACGCGCAGACATCGTTTTCGGTGGACAACCAGAACATCTCCGACCAGCAGAGCCGTGTGTATTCCAACCAGATTTCGCCTGACGCGATCCAGTCCATCGAACTCATCACGGGCGTCGCGCCGGCCGAATACGGCGACAAGACAAGCCTCGTCGCTGTGGTCACAACCAAGTCTGGACTTGGTTTGCAGAAGCCTACGGGTGCGGCATCATTCGGGTATGGCTCGTTTGGCAGCCCCAGCGCGAACCTCTCGCTGGGCGTGGGCGGCCCGAAGGTGGGCAACTACGTCGCGATCACCGGCCTGCGGACCGGACGCTATCTCGACGGCCCTGAATTCCAGACACTCCACGACCTTGGCAACAACGAAACTCTGTTCGATCGCGTGGATTATCAGGCCGGCAAGAACGACACTCTGCGCCTGAACATCTTCCTGGGCCGCTCCTGGTTCCAGGTGCCCAACACTTTCGATCAGCAGGCCGACGGACGGGACCAGCGACAGCTCATGAAGACGTGGAATTTCGCTCCCGGCTGGACGCACCTGTTCGGCGCTAACACGCTGCTGACCGCCAACGCGTACGCTCGCCAGGACCGCGTGAACTACTATCCCAGCGCCGACCGCTTCGCCGACCAGCCGGAGACGGTGAACGAAGACCGCCGCCTGACCAACAGCGGCTTCCATATCGACCTGTCGCACGTGAAGGGCCGCCACAACGTCAAGCTCGGCGTGCAGTACTCGCACACTGCGCTGGCCGAACATTTCCAGTTCGCGGTCACCGATCCGACGGTGAATCCCGTGTGCCTCGATTCGTCCGGCAACCCGGTCACCACGCCGGCGCTGACCAATCCGGGCGCGTGCGCGGGCGCAGGCTTCGCTCCGAATCCCGCGCTGAACCCGGGCCTGGTTCCCTTCGACCTCACCCGCGGCGGCAACCTGCTCAACTTCCGCGATAACGGGGCCATCAATCAGGCTGGGTTGTACGGGCAGGACAACATCACGCTCGGCAATCTCAACCTCATGCTGGGACTGCGCGTGGACCACTATGACGGGCCCACCACCAACACCGAGGCGCAGCCGCGGGTGGGCCTGGCGTACCGCATCGCCAGCACCAACACGGTGCTGCGCGGCTCCTATGGGCGCACCATGGAGACGCCGTACAACGAAAATCTGCTGCTCTCCAGCGCCAGCGCTGCACTGGGCATCGGCAACATCTTCGCCAGCACGGCGAATCGGCCCATAGAACCGGGCATCCGCAATCAGTTCAACGCCGGCTTCCAGCAGGCGATCGGGAAGTACCTGGTGATTGACGGCGACTATTTCTGGAAGTACACGCGCAACGCATTCGACTTCAACGTGCTCGGTGACACACCCATCGCCTTCCCCATCGCGTGGAACAAGTCGAAGCTCGACGGCTTCGCCGTCCGCGTCAGCACGCCGGAGTGGCGCGGTCTGCGCGCGTACACCACCATGGGACACACTCGCGCGCGCTACTTCAATCCGGAAGTCGGCGGCCTGTTCTTCGACCAGAACCCGCCCACCGGCGTCTTCCGCATCGACCACGACCAGGCCTTCCAGCAGACGACGAACGTTCAGTACACGTTCGCCAAGAACATTGGCGGCTTCGCCGTCTTTACCTGGCGCTACGACAGCGGCGCCGTGGCCGGCTCGGTGCCCGACTACGCCACCGCGCTCACCCTCACGCCCGACCAGCAGGCGGCGATTGGCTTGTTCTGCGGCGCGCAGGTCGCCACCCTGACGGCGCCGATCACGTCATGCAACAACGCAAGTCGCGGTGCGCTTCGCCTGGTGATTCCTGCCGACGGCACCGAAAACGACGACCACAACCCACCGCGCATTGCGCCGCGCCACCTGTTCGACGCCGGCATCGGCTTCGACAACCTGTTCCACACCGAGCGCGTGAAGTGGACGGCAAAATTCACCGCCCTCAACCTCACCAACAAGGTCGCGCTCTACAACTTCCTTTCGACCTTCAGCGGCACGCATTTTGTGACCCCGCGCGCCTACGAAGGCCAGCTAGGCTTCACGTTTTGACCCACGAACCGGAAAGGGCCACCTATGTGGTGGTCCTTCCTGAATTCATCGAACCCTGACACTCAGCTCTTCGTACCACTGCCAGGGGTAAGGTTCTCCGGATATAATCATGGTCTCCCAAGACAAGGAGAGTCGCATTCCCGCGCTAGGCTTCCCGGGCCCGGCGTATTCTCTGAGGGGCTGGCGTATTCGTGTGCCGGCAGGCATGGTGCTGAAATCATGAAGCTGAAGAAGATAGCCATTATCGGCGGGATTGTCCTGGCGCTGCTGGTGATCGTCGGATTCACCGTGCAGCAAAGCCAGAAGAGCATTGTTGCCGTGCAGACCGGCAAAGTCACGGTGGAAGACCTGAACTCGGTGGTGACCGCCTCGGGCGAAATCAAGCCCAAGACCTACGTCAACCTCGGCGCCAACGCCTTCGGCAAGATCGTGAAGCTGTATGTGAAGGAAGGCGACCACGTGAAGAAAGGCCAGTTGCTGGCGCAGCTGGAGAACGTGCAGTCCGCCGCCGACGTCGCGGCCAACCAGGCCGCGCTGCAGGTGGCGCGCACCGACGCGCAGGCCGCCGACGCCGCGCTGCGCACCTCGCAGGCCGACCTCGACCGCGCCAGGAGCGACCTGGAGCGCGCGCGACTCGACTTCGACCGTGCCAAGGGCCTGTTCGAGGAGAAGCTCATCCCCAAGCAGGATTACGACGCCCGGCAAACCGCCTACGAGGCTGCCGTCGCCGGCGTGAACCAGGCGCAGGCGCGCATCGCGCAGCAGCGCGCGCAGAAGGAGTCCGCCGAGCGCCGCATCAACCAGGCGTCGGCCACGCTCACCCGCGCCAGCGATATCCTGAGCAAGACCATCTACAACGCGCCCTTCGACGGCGTCATCACCAATCTCCCTGTGCGCGAAGGCGAAACCGTCGTGGTCGGCATCCAGAATTCGCCCGGCTCCACCCTGATGACGCTGGCCGACATGTCGGTCATCACCTCCGAGGTGAAGGTGGATGAAACCGACATCGTCAACGTGCAGATGAACCAGCCGGCCGAGGTCACCATTGACGCTATCCCGCGCCAGGTTTTCCACGGACACGTCAGCGAGATAGGCAACAACGCCGTGGTTCGCTCCACCGGCGTGGCCACCTCGCAGACACTGTCGTCATCGCAGGAAGCGAAAGACTTCAAGGTCGTGGTGACGCTCGACGACGCGCCTGCCAATTTGCGGCCCGGTCTCTCGTCCACGGCCAAGATCGTGACCGCCAGCAAGAAGGGCGTGCTCAGCATTCCCATCCAGTCGCTGACGGTGCGCACCAGGACCGAACTGGAGGCGGCGGCGAAGAAGGCCAAGGGAGGTTCCGCCCCCGCCGCTTCTCCGGCTACGGGCAAGAGCAAGGAACAAGATGAAGTTCAGGGTGTCTTTATCGTGAAACAGCGCAAGGCCGAGTTTGTGCCCGTTCAAACAGGTGTGGCGGGCGCGACCAACATCGAGGTCACCGGCGGCGGGCTGAAGCCGGGCGACGAGATCGTGACCGGCAGCTACCGCGTTTTGAGAACATTGAAGCCCGGGGCCAGCGTTAAGATTGATAACTCGGTGGTCAAAAAAGAAGACGAAAAGTCGTGACCTTGGCGGAACCAAGTCGTCCAACGTACGTATAGGAGGGGTAGGTACCCGTGTCGGAGGAGAACAAAATGGCCACCGCCAGCATGATGGAAGCACCCGCCCTCGTGGCCCCGCCGGCCAGCTGCATGATCTGCACCGACGACCTGTGGAAGACCTACGACATGGGCGCCGAGGAGGTGCACGCGCTGCGCGGCGTTGACCTGCGCATCGAGCGCAACGAGTATGTCGCCATCATGGGCCCCTCCGGATCAGGCAAATCCACCCTGATGAACCTGATCGGCTGCCTCGATACCCCGACCAAGGGCCGCTACTGGCTCAATAACCAGCTCGTCAGCGACCTCGACGACGACGAGCTGGCCCGCATCCGCAACAAGGAAATCGGCTTCGTCTTCCAGACGTTCAACCTGCTCGCCCGCGCCACCGCGCTGCACAACGTCGAGCTTCCTCTGATTTATGCAGGCGTTCCCGCCGAAGAACGCATCGACCGCGCCAAGAAAGTGCTCGGCCTGGTGGATCTGGAATCGCGCATGATGCACAAGCCCAACGAGCTCTCCGGCGGCCAGCGCCAGCGCGTCGCCATTGCCCGCGCCCTGGTGAACAATCCCTCGATCATCCTGGCCGACGAGCCCACCGGCAACCTCGACTCGCAGACCGGCAACGAGATCATGGCGCTGTTCGACCGCCTGCACGAGCAGGGCAACACCATCGTCCTGGTCACCCACGAGCACGACATCGCCGAGTACGCCCATCGCGTCATCCACATCAAAGACGGCAAGGTGGAGCGCGACGAGGCCAGATAACGCAGTTTCGAGTTTCGTGTTTCAAACGGCAGGCCGGATGACCTGCCGTTCCGTTTTGCGCGAGATGTCATCCCTACGCTGTAGCGGCGGGCACCCCCGCCCGTCGGCACGCCACCTCGAACCGTGTGGACGCGGGTGACCTCGCCCGCGAGCGTGCCGGCACGGAACACGGGGCGAGCCCGACCCACGTGGCGCGGACGCCCTCGTCCGCGTGCTCGCATCGCCACGAACTCCCAAGTCCGCTGCCGCCCTCGAGTCATCCCGAGCACCGAGTCGTGCTGTGACGGCGCTCGTTCGCCCAGCATGTCAGGCGACACTCACGAATTGATCCCCAAGAACGCTGCCGCCACGCCCACCGTATCAATCAACCCATGCGCGATCACACACGCCCATAAATTCCGCCGCGCCATCAAATACACCGTCCCCAAAACCAACCCCGCCACCGCCGAATCCGCGATCCCCGCCGGCCCCTTGTAGGAATGCCCATAGCCAAATAACACCGCCGACAGTACCACCGCTGCCCACCACGCCGCGCGTGCCCCACCGAGCGCTTGCGCGGCGCGCGTGAGCAAATAACCGCGATAGCCCACCTCTTCCCCTACGGCGGCGAACGTCCACACCAGCGCCAGCCACTCCAGCGTCACGCGCCAGTTGCCGGCGATGCTCTCCGACCCGCTAGGCGCAACCATCGGCGGCCACACGCGCGCGGCCAGCGGTTCTACGACGAACTGTCCCAGTACCAGCCGCAACGCTGCCGCACCCACCGCAATCAGCAGCACTCGCTTCCATGCCTCCGGCCGTGCCACGCCCATCGCGCGCCAGTTGCCCTCCCGCACGCGAAACGACACCAGCGCCAGCACGAACAGGATCGGGACCTCATTGGGAAGAAAGCGAAAGACGTTGTGGCCAACGACAATCGCCGCGCCAACAGCAAACTCCGCGGCGGAAATCCAGCGTGAGTGCGGTGAGGTGTTCACGAGGCGATTACGCGGGAAGGCGTTCGAGCGTTAACGGCGCCAGGCAAAGGGCCCTCGTCGCCGAGGGCTCTTGCCTTGAAAAGTTGAACCGGGCTTACTGCGCCGCGCCCGCGGCCGCGTGCGCCGTGGCCGGCGTTGCCGCAAAGAAGCTGTGGTCGTACAGCGCGCGGTACATCTTGCCCGCGATCTCGGCGGCCTTGGGGCCATAGGTCGAGCGTCCGCCGCGCAGGAACACCACCACCACGATGCGGCCGTACTCGGTGTTGGCGAACGATGCGAACCAGCCGAAGCGCGTGCCTTTGTTAGAGCACGTGCCCGTCTTGCCCAGCACCTGCTCTTCGCTGAAGTTGTAGTGCAGCGTGCGGGCGGTCCCGTAGTCCACCGCGCCCGCCATGCCTTCGCTGATTTGAGGAATCAGCGGCGCGATGTCGAGCTGGCGCTTCACCACCGGCTGGAAGGCGGCGACTTCTTCCGGCGTCCGCGGATGCTGCAGGTAGTAGAGCGTGCCGCCGTTGGCGATGGCGGAAACCATCGCGCCCAGCTGCAGCGGCGTCATGCTGATCGAGTCGCCGAAACTGCACATGCGGCCCACGCCGCCCAGCTTCGCGTCGAGTTCCTCGCTGGGATACGTGCCCAGGTGCTCGCCCTCGATGTTCCAGCCGGCCAGCTCGCCCAGGCCGAACTGCCGCGCGTAGTAGGCGACTTTTTCGAAGCCGAGCTGCCGGCCAAGGTGCTCGAAGTAGGTGTTGTTGCTCACCGCCAGCGCCTTGGTGAGGGTCATGTTCCAGCGCTTGGTCAGCGCCACGGGCGTGTCCTTGCTGACCAGGCCTTCGCTCAACGCGGCCAGGGCGACGCTCAGCTTGATCGTGGAGCAGGGCGTGGCCCCTTCACCAAGCGCCAGCTTCTGGTTCACCATCGTGAGAATGCGTCCATTCTTGGGATCGATCGCCAGCACCGTGCCGTTCATGTTGCCCAGCGCTTCGATGGCGGCGGCGCGGACCAGCGGATCCTCGCCTTCCACCACATCGCCCTGTACCTGGTCATCGGCGAACGAGCTCGTGTAGAAGCGCTCCCGGTAACGGCGCACGCGGCGCGTGTGCTTCAGCCGGCTTATCTTCGACTTCGCTTTCTGACTTTCACTGACGCTGCGGGACTTGGTCGCCGCGTTCGGGTTGCGGACGGCACGGGAAGCGGCCATCGCGCACAAATCGAGCGCGAAGGCGAGGAGGATCAGAAGGACGATCTTTGCCAGCTTGGAGCCGTTGCTCATGTGTCCCCTGGTATCAGGCCCGGCGGCCCGGATTCCCTAACCCATTGCTCCAAAGTGAGAAACGCCCTCGAGTACGCGGTCAGCCGCGATTTCCACACTCGAGGGAGTTGGTTCGGCGATAGTACGAGAGTTGTTACTGGAAATGCAACCGCAAACTGGCACGTGAACCACCGGCCCACACGAGCTTAATTGATTCAGATGCAGCAGCTTACCTGCAAGTTGCGGCTCCGCAGAGTACTTTCGTAACTGGCAACACCTGTTAGCTTTCCCGTCGTTTCCGGATAAACGCCGGCACGTCCAGGTCGTCCTCTTCGTAGGTGCCTTTGACCTCGCCCAGGCGAGTTTCCCGCTCCGGGGTGCGTGGGATGGGGACGGCCGCGGCCACCGCCCGTTCCGGCGCCGGTAATGGCGCCGTGGTCGGCGCCGGCTCCTCGGCGCGCGGCGGCGGTGCGCTGGCGTACGACGACACCGTGCGGCTGGTGGCGATGGCGGCCGCCGCGGCGCCCACCGCGCGCTCGCGGCGCTGCGGCAGGTCGGCGCGGAAGCCGGTGGCGATCACCGTGATCTTCACCTCGTCCTTCATCTTCTCGTCGAGCACCGCGCCGAAGATGATGTTGGCGTCTTCGTGCGCCGCGCTCTGGATGATGCTCGAGGCCTCGTTCACCTCCGCCAGCTTCAGCGTGCTCGAACCGGTGATGTTGATCAGGATGCCGCGCGCGCCGTCGATCGCGCCCTCTTCCAGCAGCGGCGAGGCGATCGCCCGCTGCGCCGCCTCGATGGCGCGCCGCTCGCCCTTGCCCTGCGCCGTGCCCATCACCGCGTAACCCATGCCGGCCATGATCGCCTTCACGTCGGCAAAGTCACGGTTGATGATGCCGGGGATGGTGATGATGTCGGAAATGCCCTGCACGCCCTGGCGAAGAATGTCGTCGGCTATGCGGAACGACTCGAAAAAGCCCGCGTTCTGCGCCACCGCCAGCAGCTTTTCGTTGGGGATGGCGATCATCGTGTCCACCGACTCGAGCAGCTCGTTCAGGCCGCGCTCCGCCTGCGTCATGCGCCGCTTGCCCTCAAAGTTGAACGGCTTGGTGATGACCCCCACGGTGAGCGCGCCCATCTCCGACGCCAGCGACGCGATGATCGGCGCCGCACCGGTCCCGGTCCCGCCGCCCATGCCCGCGGTGACGAACACCAGGTCCGCCCCCTCGAGCGCTTCGATGATCTTGTCGGCATCTTCCAGCGCCGCTTTGCGCCCGGTTTCGGGATTGGCGCCCGCGCCCAGCCCGTTCGTGAGCTTCACGCCGAGCTGTATCTTCAGCGGCGCGCGCGACATCTGCAGCGCCTGCAGGTCGGTGTTGGCCACCACGAACTCCACGCCTTCGACGCCCGCGTCGATCATGCGGTTCACGGCGTTGCCTCCGCCGCCGCCCACGCCAATGACCTTGATCTTGGCGTTGTTGCCCGGATCTTCGTGGAACTGGATGCGGATGTCCTCTTTGTTCTTTTTCGAGTCGGTCATGCGCGGCTCCGGTGGATCTTGTCGTCGGTCGTTGGTCGTCGGTCGTCGGTCACAGCGCTCTCGCCTCTCGGCTCTCGGCTCTCGGCTCTCGGCTCTCGGCTCTCGGCTCTCGGCTCTCGGCTCTCGGCTCTCGGCTAGAGACTACTTCGATTTTGATTTTTTGATTTCTACTTTTTTTCGTCTTTCTGCGTCCCTCTGCGTCCTCAGCGTCCTCTGCGTTGAAGTCCTACGGTTTCCTCGCGAAGAGCGACTTCAGCTTCGCCCCGATTCCCTGCTCCTGCGCGCCCCTCGCCACCCGCGAGCGCTGCGCGTACGTCGCCATGCCGAGCACGGTGGCGTACTCCGGCTCGGCCAGCGTTTCCGGCATGCGTCCCAGCGCGGCCGGCGCCGCCAGGCGCGCCGGCTTGCGCAGCACGTCTTCCGCAATCTCGGTCATCGAATTCAGCCGCGCGCCGCCGCCGGTGAGCACCAGACCCGCACCGCACAACTCGAAGACGCCGGCATGGCGCAGGTTGTCGCGCAGCATCTCGAACAGCTCGCGGGCGCGCGGCTCCAGCACCTCGCCCAGCAGGCGCTGCGGCATCAGCCGCGACGGACGATCACCCACCGCGGGCACTTCAATCTCGTTGGCTTCCGGGATGCGCGTCACCACGGCGCAACCGAACATGCGCTTGATCTTTTCCGCGTCAACGAGCGGCGTGCGCAGCCCGACGGCCACATCGCTGGTGAAGTGGTCGCCGCCGATGGGAATCACCGCCGTGTGCACCACCACGCCGTTGTGGCAGACGACCACGTCGGTCGAACCTGCGCCAATATCGGCCAGGCAAACGCCCAGCTCGCGCTCATCGGCGCGCAGCACGGATTCCGCCGACGCCAGCGCCTCAAAAATAGTGTCGTCCACGTGAATGCCCGCGCGATTCAGGGCCGTGACCACATTCTGCGAGGCGCTGTCGGCGGCGGTGGCCACGTGGACCTTCACCTCCAGCCGCGTGGCCATCATGCCCAGCGGATCGCGGATGCCGGTCTGCTCGTCGAGCAGGAATTCCTGCGGCAGCAGGTGCAGGACCTTGCGGTCGGGCGGCAGGGTGATGGCGCGGGCGCGTTCCACCGCCTGGCGGACGTCGTCGCGCGTGATCTCGCGAGCGCGCGAGCCCAGCACCACGCCGCCGCGGCTGTTCACGCCGCGTATGTGCGCGCCCGCGATCCCGGTGACGCCGTGCTCCACTTCCACGCCGGCCGCCTCTTCCGCCGCCACCATCGCCCGCTGGATGGCGGCGATGGCTTTTTCCAGGTCCACGATCACGCCCTTGCGCGAGCCGCGCGACTCGGCCACTCCGTGGCCCAGATAGCGCAGGCCGGATTCGCCGCTCTCGGCTACCAGCACGCACGTCTTGGCGCTGCCCACGTCAATGGCTGCGAGAACGTTCTCCGGCTGCTTCCCCATGGCCCCCTGCGCCGCGCCGCTCTGGCTCGGGCGGCTTCACTGCTTCATCCTGTTGTGGCTGGCTGGAATTGCGGTTGATGATGGCGCCTACCGCTTCCCTTTGGGCGGTGGCGCCTTGCCGTCGGCTGCGATCTTGATGGCCTGTCGCTGCGCGCCGGCGTCGGGATTGACAATGACCTGCCGTTCGTAGCGCAGGTCCACCGAGCTCAGCTTCTGGAACTGCGCCCGCCACTGCTGCACATGCGCCTTGTAGATCTTGAAGCGCTCCAGGAAATTGGCGTCGCCCAGGTGCACGAACACCGCGCCATCGTCGTCGGGCACGGTCACCCGCACGTCCGCCGGATCGCTTAGGTCCATTTCGCTGATGTCCTGCGAGTAGCGCGCGCCTTCCGAATCAAGTTCGCGCATCACCCGGGTGAAAATCCTCATGCGCGCCGCGCGCGTGGAGAGCGGCTCGTTCGCGCCCATGCCCACCAGCACCGGAAACGAGTACTTCTTCTGCGAGCGGGCGGGCAACTCCATGAGCACGCCGCCCGCGTCAATGAGCTGGATGCGCGAGCCCACTTGCGCGAACGCCACCGGCGTCCGCTCGCGAATCTTCACGCTGATGCGGTGCGGCAGCAGGCGCATTACCGTGGCCGATTCGACCCACGGAATCTCTTCCAGTTGGCGCCGCCGCTCGGCCAGCGGCACAAAGAAGATGTTACGGCCAAGGTCGGCGGCGAATACTTCCATGACCTGCGGCTTCGAGACGTTTTCCAGGCCCGCGAGCTGCACGTCGTCGCTGGACTCCATGCGGAAGCGCCATGAGTGCGTGCCGTAGCTGTAGAGTTGGTAGCCACCCCAGGCCAGCACGGTGGCGCAGGCCAGCGCGATGACGCCCTGGCGCAGCCGGTTCGCTGCCTTGCGCGGCAGCGGCCCGCGGCGCACCGGAACGCGCTTCTGTCCGCGCAGAAATGGTGACTCTTCCTCGACCTCCAGGTCGAGTAGCCGCGGATCGAAGTCGTCATCTTCGACGGCCGCGCGCGAACCGCCGCGCTCCGCTTCCTCGTCGGAATAGGCCGTCCCGGCCCCGGAATGGCCCGCGCCGGCTCCGCGCTTGCCGCGCCAGGGAGCCGAATCGGTTGGATATCCGTCGTTCCGCGCCATCAATGCCTGTTTTTGGTCGAGAGAACGCCCGCGAGCACACTATAGCTTGGAATTGTGGAATTGCGGAGTGTGAAGTTGGGCTCCGGCGCTGCCACACCGCAGAAACGCAGCTTGCTACGCCCACGGCGACCAGCCGAGACTAGCTGATCGGCGTGGCCGGGGGCCGCGGCGCCCGTGGCACGGCCATGCGGTACTGCAACCGCCATGAGCGCCGTTCGGCGCGAATCAGCGAATCGATCTGGGAGCGGCTCATGAATCGGGTTTTGACCGGAATGTACTTCAGGCTAGCGAGTTGGCTCCCATCGATGTGAAGGGCCGCCGGCAGCACCGTGGCTGCGTACGCCAGGGCAGGTTCAGGCACGGAAATGTGGGGAAGCTGCTTCACCGGAGCAGCGACCCGCGCAGGCTCGCGACGGCAAGTGGTTACTGCGCCGGAAGCTTGCGCCCCCGGAGCCGGATTCGCAACCTGCTGAGCGCTCTGCTGGCCGGCGGCGGCGTCATCGGCGTGGCGGGCGCGCTCCATCCACTGCGCCGCGCTCTCCGGCTGCCCCAGCATGGCTTCCACATAGGCGATGCCGGCCAGCATGCGCGGGCTCCGGATGCTCAGGTCCGGAGCCGGAACGGCCATCGCCAATCCCAGCGCCGCCCACGCCCCCACCGCCAATTTCAAGCCCGATTGCATCGCCTCATTGCCTTCCGCCTATAAGACGAACGAGCTGGGCGTTTGTTAACGGCGCTCGGAAATTTTTCTGTGGGATGGGAATTCAGTCAGCTCGCATCTGACCGGCAGCTCAGGCGATTGCTGAATGCAAGGGCTGAATGCAAGGGCTGAATGCTGCGTGCTGACTGCTGAATGCTGTCTTCTCACCTCAGCCGCTTCAAATCCGCCTGCGCCGCTTCGAGCTTGGGATCCATTTTCGTCGCGATCTCCACCTCTTTATAGGCGTCGGCTTTGTGGCCCTGCTTCTCCAGCGCCAGGCCGAGCCTCCAGTGGGCGGCCGCGAGCTTGGGCTGGCCGGGCTCGGGCTCCTGGGTGAGGTATTTGCGGAAGTAGCGTTCGGCGCGCGCATAGTCGCTGCCGCTGGCATCCGTCACGATCACGCGTCCGGCCTGGTAGTACGGCACCAGGTTGTCGGGGACGTTTTTCTCCGCCAGCGCAAGCGTCGTGTCCAGGTCCGGCCAGCGCTTCTGGCTGGCATAGACGACGGCCAGCAGCGTGTACGCGTTGCTGCGCGTGGGGTCCAGCTTCTCCAGGTCGCGCGAGCACTTCTCCGCCTCGGCCCAGCGTGACTTGCTCGTCAGGTAACTGCACCAGGTGATGGCGGTCTCGTAGTTGTTCGGGTTGGCGTCGTGCTGCTTCCGGTACAGGTCGGGCAGCTTGTCCACCTGCTTTTCTTTTTCGGCAAGTTCGGCCAGCGCCATGTAGCCGCGCACCGCGTCAATCTTCATGACTTCCTGAGCTTCGGCGCGCGCCTTGTTTTTGTCGCCGCCCACGATGCCGGGCGCGTCCCAGTAATAGATCATGTAAACGTAGTGCGCCTGCCCGTGCTTCGGGTCGATGGCCAGCGCCGCATCGAGTTCCTTGCGGACGTTGCGCGCCAGGCCAATCTGTTTGAAGAAGCTCGCCTTGCCCGCCTGCTCGCCGTAGACGCGAGCCAGCCAGTAGTGCGCGTCGGCGCTCTTGGGATCGAGCTCGACCGCCTTCTTCGCGAGACCCTCGGCGCCTTCCAGGTCGCCGTAAATCATGCGGACGCGCGCCTTCAGGCGCAGCGCGTGCGCATCGTTCGGGTTCTTCTGCAGCGCGGCGTCAACCGCTGCGGCGGCGCGCTTCCAGTGGCCGCCATCAACCAATTGGTCGAGTTGATCGGCGGCGCGCGCGCCGATGGCAAGCGTGATCAGCAACGCCAGGAATTTCGTTGCGCGAAGGTGCACAAATCCTCCCAACAGCAGCTCCAGAGTTTCACGTTTCAAGTTTCGAACTTCCAGTTTCGCAGCTTGCTGCACAAAGACTCGAAACCTGAAACTTTCCTCGCAGTTCACTTGTCGTGAGCGCCCGCGGCAGCGCGCGCTCCCAGCTTTTCCAGCACCATGGGGCCAATTTGCGAGACGTTGCCGGCGCCGAGCGTGAGCACCAGGTCGCCCGGCGAAGCGGCGGCCGCGGCCGCCTCGGCTGCCTCGGTGAAGCTGGTCACGTAGCGAGCACGCCCCGCAGCATTCGTCACGGCTTCGGCCACGCGCTCGCCGGTAACGCCGGCAATCGGCTGTTCACTGGCGGCGTAGATGTCGAGCACGAACACTTCGTCGGCGTCGCCGAACGCGCGCCCGAATTCCTCGAGCAGCGCCTGGGTTCGCGTGTAGCGATGTGGCTGGAAGATGACCAGAACGCGCTGGTAGCCGCATTGCCGCGCCGCGGCCAGCGTGGCGCGAATCTCGGTGGGATGATGGCCGTAATCGTCCACCACGGTGACGCCGCTCGCCTCGCCGCGCATCTGGAAACGGCGATCAACGCCGCGGAAAGTCTCCAGCCCCGCGCGCACGTCGTCGAGCTTCAGGTCGAGCCCCACGCCGACGGCCACCGCCGCCGCCGCGTTCAGGACGTTGTGCGCGCCGGGAACGTGCAGCCGGAATTCACCAAGATCGCTTCCCTGGTAGCGCACGCGAAAACGGCTGAGGCAATCGGAGCCGCGCGATTGCAGCCCTGTGTCGAGCACGCGAAAATCGGTTCCCTCGGCCGTGCCGTAGGTCACCACTCGGCGCGAGACGCGAGGCAGCAGCGCGCGCAGCCGCGCATCGTCAACACAGGCAATCACCGTGCCGTAAAACGGCACGCGGTCCATGAACTCGACGAAGGTCTGCTCCACGTCGTCCATGTCGCGATAGCAATCCATGTGCTCGCGGTCGATGTTGGTCACCACCGAGATGATCGGCGAGAGCTTCAGGAACGAGCGGTCGCTCTCGTCGGCCTCGGCGACCAGGTACTGCGATTTGCCCAGGCGCGCATTCGAGCCCATCGCGTCCACGCGCCCGCCTACGACGACCGTCGGATCGAGGCCGCCCGCGGCAAGGACGGCTGCGGTCATCGAAGTTGTCGTCGTCTTCCCGTGCATGCCCGCGATGGCGATGCCGTATTTCAGCCGCATCAGCTCGGCCAGCATCTCGCCGCGCTGGATGATCGGAACTTTCAGGCGATGCGCTTCAACAATCTCCGGATTGCTCGCCGAGATAGCGGAACTCGCGACCACGACCTCGGCGCCACGCACATTCTCGGCGCGATGTCCTTCTTGGATCGTCGCCCCCATCTTCGCCAGCCGCCCGGTCAGCGGGTTCAGCTTCAAATCGGAGCCGGAAACGCGAAAGCCGAGGTTCAGCAGGACCTCGGCAATGCCGCTCATCCCGATGCCGCCGATGCCGACAAAATGCACGCGTTGGATCTTGGCAAACATTCCTTAAACCCAAACCGCAGAGGACGCGGAGGACGCAGAGGCTTCAATCTTAACTGCTTCCAATTCGCTATTAGTGATGGACCGAATACGCAGTCCCTAAAAACAAACACCAAAGCCCTTGTTCCTCTGCGTCCTCAGCGTCCTCTGCGGTTTGCCGTTATGTTTTTCGCGAGCTGTGCAATCGCCCGCGCCGCATCGGGCCGCGACAGCGCTCGCGCCGCGGCGCTCATTTGTCGCAATCGCGCCCGATCGGCGAACAGGCCGGCAATCGTTTCGGCCAGGCGGGCCGGCGTCAGCTCCGATTCAGGCAGCACTACCGCTGCATCCTTTGACGCCAGCGCTTCGGCGTTGCGCCGCTGGTGGTCGTCGGCAGCCCGGGGAAACGGAATGAAGATGGCCGCCCTCCCTGCCGCTGCGACCTCGGCCACCGTGCTGGCTCCGGAGCGGCACACGAGCAGGTCGGCGCGATCATAGGCCCTGGCCATGTCCTCTATATAAGGACGGACGTCGGCTTCCACGCCCTGAGCCGCGTACGCCGAGCGCACTGTCTCGAATTCCCGCTCGCCGCTCTGGTGCGTGATCGCCAGCTCCGGCACGCGGCGCCGCAGTTCCGGCAGGGCCTCGCATATCGCCCTGTTGATGGCGTGCGCGCCCTGGCTGCCGCCGAACACCAGCAGCGACGGCCCTTCCGCCTCGCCCCGAGGCGGTACCTGAAAAAACGCCGCACGCACCGGGACGCCAGTCACGTGGCACTTTCCGCCCCCGAACCAGCGGCAGCTCTCTTCAAACTGCACCGCTGCCGCCGTGACCCAGCGCGCCACGCGCCGATTGGCGAAGCCGGGCATGAGGTTCGGCTCGAAGGCGATCGTGGGAACGCCGCGCAGGATCGCCGCCAGCATGGCGGGGCCAGAGGCGTATCCGCCCACGCCAATCGCCACGTCGGGTCGGAACGCGCGCAGGATGCGACGCGAGGCCAGTATCGCCCGCGGCAGGTCGGAGACTGTCCGCAGGCGCCGCGCGAAACTGACCCTGTTCAGCGGGCCAACTTCGACGAGCCGCAACTCAAATCCGGCTTGTGGGACAAGACGCGTTTCGATGCCGCGCGAGGTGCCGATGAAGATGACTTCGGCCGCGAATTGCGACTTGAGTTCCTGTGCAATGGCCAGCGCGGGGATGACGTGCCCGCCGGTTCCGCCGCCCGCCAGGATCACGCGCATATCAGTCCGCGTGCTGGGTGATGTTCAGCAGCACCCCGATGGACGCCAGCGTAATAAACAACGATGAACCGCCATACGAGACCAGCGGCAGCGGAATTCCCTTCGTCGGCAGCATGCCCAGCACCACGCTGATGTTGAACATGGCCTGCACCACCACCATCGCCGTAATGCCGGTGGCTAGATAACGTCCGAATGGGTCCTGCGTGAGCACGGCCGCGCGCACGCCGCGATACATGAACACGGCGAACAGCGCGACCACGACCACGCTGCCCACCAGCCCCCACTCTTCCGCCAGCACGGAGAAGATGAAGTCCGTGTGCGGCTCCGGCAGATAGAAGAGTTTCTGCTTTCCTTCCATCAGTCCCTGTCCCATCACGCCGCCGGTCGACACCGCGATCAGCGACTGAATGATGTGAAAGCCGCGTCCCTGCGGGTCCGAGTAAGGATCCAGGAAGGCGAGAATCCGCTGGTAACGCCAGCCCACGCGGAAGATCAGCAGATACAGCACGGGAAGGCCCGCTACCGCCGAATAAGCGAAGTAGCGCCAGTTCATGCCAGCGATATAAAGGATCGCGCCCGTGATGGCGATGCATGCCATGGCCGTGCCCAGGTCCGGCTGCTTCACGATGAGCGCGGCAAACAGCAGGCTCGGCGCCACCGCGGGCAGCAGCGTCGCGCGCCAGTCGTCCATCGACTTGGTCCGCGTCTCGAGGAAATACGCGAGAAATAAAATGATGACCGGCTTGGCCAGTTCCGACGGCTGGAACGAGAAGCTGCCCAGGTGGAACCACCGGTGCGTGTTGTGCGAGCGATCGAGGAAAAAGACGCCGATCAGCAGCACCGTCGTGACCGCCAGCGACGAAAAGACAACCGCCGGGTGCTTGTACTGGCGGTAATCCACCTTCATCGCCAGCAACATCACCGTCAGCCCGGCGACGGCCCATGCCAGCTGGCGCAGGAAAAACGTGTACGGCGAACCGAAGCGCTCCTTGGCCACCACCGCCGAGGCGCTGAACACCATCACCAGCCCCACCAGCACCAGCATGAGGGTGACGGCAAACAACGTTTTGTCGACGCTGACCCGTTTCGCCATTTGTCAATTGCTATTTGTTATTTGTTATTGACTGAGGTCCTTCTTGCTTTCACCAGCGTGCATGCCGGGACGGTTTCAATCGCCTTACGCCACTCCCTGCTGCTTGCTCTCCCGCGCCGCAAGCGTCGCGACCAACTCTTTGAACACGCGCCCGCGATGCTCGTAGTTCTCGAACTGGTCGAAGCTGGCGCAGGCGGGCGCCAGCAGCACGATGTCGCCCGCGGCCGCGCCTTCCGACGCGCGGCGCACCGCCGTCTCCAGCGTCTGCGCCTGCACGATGGGCGCCGCGCCCGCGATCTGCGATTCGATCTTCTGCGCCGCCGCGCCAATGGTGTACACGCGCTTCACGCGCTCGCGAATCAGCGGCCCCAGTACCGAGTAGTCGCTGCCCTTGTCTTTTCCCCCGAGAACCAAATGCACTCCCGAAGAAAAGGACTCCAGCGCCTTGATGGTGGCGTCCACATTGGTCGCCTTGGAGTCGTTGTAGTAGTCCACGCCGTTCACGCGCGCCACTAACTCCAGCCGGTGCTCCACTGCCTTGAATTCGCGCACCGCGCCGCGGATGCCTTCGGCCTCCACACCGGCCAGCACGCCCATGGCGGCCGCCGCCAGCACGTTCTCCAGGTTGTGCGCGCCCTTCAGCGGAACCTCTGTTACCGGCATCACCGCACGCTCGCCCCTTTTGTCACGCCACACAATCTGTCCGTCGCGCACGAAGGCGCCCGCCTCGACGTCTTTTGTCCGGCTGAACCAGTACACGCGCGAGCGCAAGCCGGAAGCCATTGCTGCACATGTCGCATCGTCAGCGTTGAGTATTGCGAAGTCTTCAGCGGTCTGCTTTTCAAAGACGCGTGCCTTCGCAGCCGCGTACGCCTCAAACGTCCGATGCCGATCCAGATGGTCCGGCGTGACGTTCAACACTGCGGCGATGTGCGCCCGGAAAGTCTCAATCGTCTCCAGCTGAAAGCTGGACACCTCCAGCACCGTCCAGCCATCGGCCGTCGAGCGCTCGACCAGCGAAATTGCCGGCGTCCCGATGTTGCCGCCCACCAGCGTCGGCTTCCCCCCGCGCCCAATCACCTGGCCGGCAAGCGTGGTGGTCGTCGTTTTCCCGTTAGAACCGGTGATGGCGACGATTCGTCCCTTCAAAAACCGCGCCGCCAGCTCCACCTCGCCGATGATCGGCACACCCAGCGCCCGCGCCTGCTGGAGCGGCGCCGCGTCGTAGGGCACCCCGGGGCTGACGACGATCAGGTCCTGGTCCTGGAAGGTGCGCTCGCCGTGCCCGCCGGTTTCCACCGTGATCCCGCGGTCGAGCAGCGACGGGATTTCGCCCCGCAGTTCGGCCGCCGGCTTGGCGTCCGAGACGGTGACGCGCGCGCCGCGGTCTTGCAAAAAACTGGCCGAGGCCACGCCGGAGCGCCCCAATCCGACCACCAGCACGCGCTTGCCGCTCAACTCCATCGGGGAAGGCAATCTGGGCCCATTGTGCCACGAACACCCTGTGGATTATGTCTTTAGACACCGTCATTGAGCGCCGGGAACCTTATTCCTCACCGCCCTGCGACGCCTGACGCCGCTCGCTCACCACTGCGCCTTCAATTCGTCCAGGCAGCCGGTGTATCCTGCCCTGCCCACATTTCAGGGGTCTCCCGCCATGCGATTGATCTGCGTTCTGCTGCTGTGCCTGGTTGCCGCCTCCGCGTTCGCCGCCGATTCGGCGGTCAGCTATCAGAACCTGCGCCAGGGCCAGGTGGTCCACGGCTTCGAAGCGGTCGCTGTTTATCTCAACGACGCCGACCAGCCCATGGGCGCGCGCTTCAAGCATCGCGCCACCGGATTCACGCTCGACCTGCTGCAAATCCAGACCGTCCCGCAGGCCATGGTGTGGGCTGAAACCGTGCCCACCTCCGACATGGGCGAGCCGCACACGCAGGAGCACCTGCTGCTGCTCAAGGGCAATCGCGGACGCACGCTGAGCGCGAACCAGGGCATGTCGCTGATCGTGGAGAACGCCTACACCGAGCAGTGGCACACGCGCTACGTCTTCAACACCGCCGCCGGCCCCGACGTCTTCTTCGACGAACTCCAGGACACGCTCGACGCGCTCCTCCACCCCGACTACACCGACGAGGAAATCCGCCGCGAAGTGCGCAACTTCGGCGTCACCGAGCGTGCCGACAAGTCGCTGTGGCTGGAAGAAAAGGGTTCCGTCTACAACGAGATGGTTTCCTCGTTCGCGCGCCCGGGATCGCGCCTCCGCCGGCAGCTTCAGGCGATGGTCTACGGCCCGCAGCATCCGCTGGCGCTCTCATCCGGCGGATGGCCGCCCGCGCTGCGCCAGATGCAGCCCGGGCACATCCGCAAATTTCACGCCGACCACTACGTGCTCTGGAACATGGGCGTGATCGCCTCACTGCCGAAATCGGTTTCACTCAACGAAGCGCTCCGCCGGACGTCGGCCATCCTGAACGCATTTCCCGCCAGCGACCATCGCAAGACGGGCATCGTGACCGGCGCCACCATGCCCGCGCCGCAGCCCGCCGAGGCGGGCAGCGTCGCGGTGGCCGAGTATCCAAGTGCCAACGAGCAGGAGCCAGGCCTCGTGTTCTTTTCCTGGCCCGCTGAGCGCAATCTCGATGAGCGCGAAGAAGTGCTCGCCAATCTCTTCCTTGAAACCATCGCCGGCGACGCCGACACCAACCTCTACAAGCGCCTGGTGGACACGCGCACGCGCGAGCTCGATACCGGCGCCACCTCCGTTAACGCATTCATGACGCGCGACCAGGGAATGCCCGTCAGCATCGTTATGGGCAACGTGCGGCAGGAGTTCATCAATCCCGAAGGCTTGCAGAAAATCCGCACGCTCGTGCTCAAGGAACTCGATCGCGTTGCCGCCTGGCCCGATGGATCGCCCGAGCTGGCCGAGTTCAACAGCCGGCTGCGCTCGCGCATCACCGAAACGCGTCGCGACCTGAACAAGCAGATGAACACGCCGCCGCGCTTCGGCATTCGCAGCGTCAACAGCCAGTGGCCCGACCATCTGGCCATGATCAACGCCACGCCCGGCTTCCGGAAGTCGCTCACGCTCAAGCCTGACATCGCTTTCGTCGAGCAGCAACTCGCCGGCGCCCGGAACATCTGGCGCACATACCTGCCCAAGTGGAAGCTCGCGGGTGTCACGCCGTACGTGGCCGGTTCGCGCCCGAGCAGCAGGCTCCTGCAACAGGAGCTGCGCGAGCGCAACGAGCGCGCTGCCGCCGAAGTGGAGCGTCTGAAGACGGTCTACAGCGTGACCGACGCGCAGGAAGCCGTGCGCCGCTACCAGGCCGACTACGACAAGAACTCGGCGGAGCTGGAAACCATCGCGCAGAAGACGCCCATGCCGCCGTTCATCAAAAAGCCGCCGCTCACGCTCGACGACGACCTCGATTACAGCGTCTCCAAGCTCCCCGGCGGCATTGACCTGGTCACATCGCGCTTCGACAACATGACCGGCGCCACCGTCGGCCTGGCGCTCAACGTGCGCGGCGTTGCGCCCGAGCGGCTGGTCTACCTCTCGCTGCTGCCGGAACTGCTCACGCGCACCGGCGTGCTCCGCGACGGAAAGCCCGTCAGCTTCGAGCAGATGTCCGACGAGCTCCGCAAGCAGGTCCTTTCCCTCGACGCCAGGTTCACTACCAGCGTCCGCACCGGACGCGTGGAGCTGGAAGTGCTCGGCGCCGGCAACGACATGGCCGAGTCGCGGCGCGCGCTCGAGTGGATGCGCGACGTCCTCACCGCTCCCAACTGGACCGAGCAGAACCTGTCGCGCATCAGCGACGTGGTGGACCAGCAGCTCTCGCGCCTGCGCCGCGTGATGTTCGGCGCGGAAGAAAGCTGGGTCAACAATCCCGCCAACGCGCTGCTCACGGAAAACAATCCAGCGCGGCTCAGCGCGGCCTCATTCCTCACGCAGGAACACAACGCGCACCGCCTTCGCTGGCTGCTGAAAGGGGCCGGCAACGACGCCGAGCGCGCCGCCATCACCAGCTTCCTCAACAATCTCTCGGGCGCGGCATCTCAGGGCGATCGCAAGTCGCTGAAGGCGATGCTGGCCGCGATGCAGGGTAAGCCCGCCGACGTCTCAGCGTCGCTTAAACCGCACGTCGACGCCTTCAATGCGCTGCCCGGCGCCGCCAAGTCCAACGCCGCCGCTGCGGCACGCGATCTCGACGTCCTGCTCTCCGACCTGCCGGAAAACAGCCTGCAGCAGGACTGGGCGTATCTCTGCCGCCAAATGCTCCACGATCTGCTCGTGCCACCCGCCAAAACCCTGGCCGAACTGAACGCGCTGCGCCGCGACATCCTCAAGACCGGCAACGCGCGCATGTTTCTGGTGGGTGGCCCGCAGGCCGAGAAGCAGCTCAGCGCCGGGATCAATCAGCTCGTCGCCCACCTTTCCGTCGCGCCTGCCGACGCGCCCCGCGCCGGCTCCAGCGGCCTGATCACCGACCGCGTGCATCAGCGCCAGGCCGATGCCAGCCTGCTGTACTCCGGATTGATGGCGCCCAGCCTGCAAGGCGGCGTGGTGCTGCATTCCATTCCGGGCGTGACCTACGACACGACCGACCGCGAGCAGCTCCTCGACTATCTCGCCTCGCGCATCTACGGCGGCGCCGGCGCCCACGGCGTCTTCATCAAGACGGTCAGCTCCGGCATGGCGTACAGCAACGGCCTGCGCGGCAGCGTGGCCGATGGCCGCGTGGGCTACTACGCCGAGCGCACGCCGGAGATTCCGCAGACCATCAGGTTCGTGATCGACATCGTGAAGCAGCCGCCGCACGACCAGCGCCTGGTCGAGTACGCCGTGGCGCAGGTCTTCCAGGCCACGCGCGCGCCCGCGTTGTTTGAAGACCGCGGCGAGGGCATCGCCGCCGACCTGGCCGACGGCGTTACGCCGGCGAAAGTCCGCGCGCTGCGCCAGGCCGTGCTCGCGCTGCGCAACGAGCCCGGCATCGCCGACAAGCTCTTCGCTCGCGCCGCCGCCGTTTACGGACGCATGCTGCCCGGCATGGGCGTGAAGACGTCAACCGTGCCCGGCGCCAGCTACTTCGTCATCGGCGCCGAAAAGCAGCTCAACGCCTACCAGTCTTACCTGTCGCAGGTCGAAGGCCCGCAGACGAAGCTGCAGCCGCTCTACCCGCGCGACTTCTGGCAGCCGGCGACGTTCAGCGAGGCGGCAGACTCAGGCGGCGGGGACAAGTAACACCGCTGCTGGCTGCTCGCTCTTCGCTGCTGGTCAGAGCGTACGACCAGCAGCTAGCAGCCGGCAGCTAGTAGCAGGTTCAACGCAGCTTCAGCGTCGTCAGCGCGAACAGCGCGAACACCAGCGAGGCGATCCAGAAGCGCACGATGATCTTCGACTCGCTCCAGCCCAGCAGCTCGAAGTGATGGTGCAGCGGCGCCATCTTGAAAATCCGCTTCTTGCGCAGCTTGTACGACGCCACTTGCAGGATCACCGACAGCGCTTCGATCACGAAAATCCCCCCAATAAACGGCAGCAGCAGCTCCTGCTTGATGATCACCGCCACCGTGCCGATGGCGCCGCCCAGGGCGAGCGAGCCCACGTCGCCCATGAAGATTTCTGCCGGGTGCGCGTTGTACCAGAGGAACCCGATGGCCGCCCCCACCATCGCGCCGCAGAAGATGGTTAACTCGCCCACTTGCGGCATGCGCGAGAGTTCCAGGTAGTCGGCGAACACGGCGTGCCCGCTCACGTACGTCAGCACCGTCAGCGCGCCCGCGGCGATGACCGTGCAGCCGATCGCCAGTCCGTCCAGCCCGTCCGTCAGGTTCACCGCGTTCGATGAGCCAACGATGATCAGCGACACGAACGCGATGAACGGCAGAAATGCCAGCGCGTACAGATAGCCGTGTTCGAGCGCGTTGATGACCAGGTCAGGCCGGAACTGTTTGAAGAACGGCACGATCAGGTGCGTGGAATATTCGCCGCGCGCGGTGAACAGCATGAGCACCACGGCGATCACGAACGCCGTCAGAAACTGCAGCAGCAGCTTGGTGCGTCCGGTCAGGCCGAGGTTCCGCCGGTGCACGACTTTCTGGTAGTCGTCGGCAAAGCCGATTCCGGCGAATGCCAGCGTGGAAAGCACCGCGATCCAGACGTAGCGATTGCGCAGGTCGGCCCACAGGATGGTCGGCGCCAGGATCGAGATCACAATGAGCACGCCGCCCATCGTCGGCGTGCCGGCTTTCTTCTGGTGCGCTTTCGGACCTTCTTCGCGGATGAACTGGCCGATCTGGAACTCACGCAGCCGGCGGATGACCGCCGGGCCCACGATGAGCGCCATGAACAACGCCGTCAGCGAAGCAAACGCGGTGCGGAACGTAAGAAATCGGAAGAGCCGAAAAGGAGTGAAGCCGAGGTGGAAAATCTTTTCGTAGAGCAGCCAGTAGAGCAATCGTCCGCGACCTCACTGATTCCGTTTGCCTGATCCGGTTCGCTACACCAACGATGACGCCCCACGTTCGCGACGCGCCGTTTGCGGCGCTAACGTCGGGTCGTACTCTTTCCCTGCGCCGCTCGCCACGCGTCAAGCGCCTTCTCTAATTTGACACCGCGCGACGCCTTCAGCAGCACCGCGTCGCCCGGCCTCACGTTGGCTGCCAGCCACGCGCCCGCCTGCTCCGGCGTGTCCACGAACTCGGCCGCCACGCCCGCCGCCCTGGCCGCATCCACGATCTCGCGCGCCATACCGCGCACGCCGAGCACGAAGTCGAGCTTTTGCCCCGCCATGTGCTCGCCCGCCGCCCGATGCAGGCTCGGACCCTCCGGCCCAAGCTCGAGCATTTCGCCCGCCACCGCGATGCGCCGCTTGGCCGCGACGGCGGCGAGCGCGTCCACCATGGCTGCCAGCGCTTTCGGATTTGAATTGTAGCAATCGTTCAAGACCGTGGCCCCTGACAACTCCAGCACCTCCCCGCGTTTTTCTGCGGGCGCGAGCGTGGCCAGCCGGCCGGCGGCCTCCGAAGGCGTCAGCCCGCGGTCCATGCCCACCGCGGCCGCTGCCAGCGCGTTGTAGATGTTGTGCTCGCCCACCAGCGGGAGGCGCACCGGCTCGGTGCATCCGCCGGCCACCAGGCTGAACTCCGATCCGCTGCCGCCGCGCACAATGACGTTCTCGGCGCGAACGTCCGCCGGCCTATGAATGCCAAACGTCGTGACCCGGCCCTTGAAGTCGCGGCCGAATTGGGAAACGTACTCGTCGTCGGCGTTGAGCACGGCCGTGCCATTCGGCGGCAGCGATTCGATCAGCTCGTACTTGGCGCGCGCGATGTCGCCGACCGAATTGAAAAACTCCAGGTGCACGGGCCCCACGTTGGTCACAACGCCCGCATTCGGCTGCGCCAACTTGGCCAGCGCGGTGATCTCGCCGGCGTGCGACATGCCAAGCTCCATCACCGCCAGCTCGTGCTCCGGCTCCAGCCGCAGCAGTTGCAGCGGCAGTCCGAAGTGATTGTTCAGATTTCCTTCCGACTTGAGCACGCGGAAGCGCGACGCGAGCACGTGCGCGATCGCTTCTTTCGTTGTGGTCTTCCCTGCCGAGCCGGTAACGGCGATGACGGGCCTTCCCCAGATGCGGCGCACGCCCGCGCCCAGGCACTGCAAAGCGGCGAGCGTGTCGGAGACGAGCAGCAGCTTCCCGCGCTCGGCAAAGCGGGCCGCGTGGCCTTTTTGAATCACGGCGGCAACCGCGCCCGCTCCGAGCGCCTGTTCCACGAAGTCGTGGCCATCGAAACGTTCGCCCTTGATCGCGACGAACAGCTCGCCCGGGCGGACGGTGCGCGAGTCAATCGAATAGCCCTCAGCTATAGCTTCGCCGATGAACTCGCCTTCCGCCGAGGTGAGGTCGGCCACGCGCCAGAGCGGCAGCTTCACGATTGGCTCCGCGCCGGCGCGGCGGCGCCGTGGCCGAGCGCCTCCAGCGCCTCGCGCGCCTCCGTCACGTCGTCAAACGGCGCCGTACCGGCGCGCGTTACCTGCACTTTTTCGTGGCCCTTGCCTGCCAGCAGCACGATGTCGCCCGGCTTGGCCTCCGCAATCGCCAGCCGGATCGCGGCGCGCCGGTCCGGCTCCACCTTATATTTGACACCGGAGCGCTGCACGCCGGGCACCGCCTCGTCAATGATCGCCATCGGGTCTTCGCTGCGCGGGTTGTCGCTGGTCACGATCACCAGGTCGCTGCCCGCGCCGGCAGCGTGCCCCATGAGCGGGCGCTTGGCGCGGTCGCGGTCGCCCCCGCACCCGAACACGGTGATCACCCGGCCCGAGTGCGCCATGCGTCCAATGAAATCGCGCGCCACCGTGAGCAGGTTCTTGAGCGCGTCGTCGGTGTGGGCGTAGTCAACCACCACCGTGAACGGCTGGCCCAGGTCAACCCGCTCGAAGCGCCCCGGAACACGCTCCAGCGCAGCCACGCCCGCCTGGATCTGCTCCGGCGTGCAGCCGCGCGCAAACGCCGCCGCCGCCGCTGCCACGATGTTGAACACGTTCACCCGCCCGATGAGCGCCGACTCAATGCGCACGCCGCCGCCGGGAGCGACGAGATCAAATCGCGTACTGCGCGGTGAAAGCTGAAGCTGCACCGCGCGGAAGTCACCGCTGAATAGCCCATAGCTATGGACCTTGGAGCCGCGCTCGCGGGCAAAACCCACCAGCCGCGCGCCGTAGGGATCGTCGGTATTGACCACGGCGTGCACCGGCGGCTCCGTTCCCGTCCCCTCGAACAGTGCGCGCTTGGCCAGGAAGTACTGTTCGAGATCGGTGTGATAGTCGAGGTGGTCGCGCGTGAGATTGGTGAACACCGCGACATGAAACGGCATGCCCCACACCCGCCCCTGCGCCAGCGCATGCGACGATACTTCCATCACCGCTTCCGTCGCGCCCGAGCGCAGGCCCTTGTCGAGCATGCGGTTGATTTCCAGCGACTCGGGCGTAGTATGCGGCGCGGCGAAGACTTCGCCCGCCACGTGATACTCGATGGTGCCGATCAGCACCGACCCGCGCCCCGCCGCTTTCAGAATGGATTCCAGCAGGAACGTGGTCGTGGTCTTGCCGTTCGTTCCGGTGATTCCGTTCAGCGCCAGCTTGCGCGCCGGACTGCCGTAAAGCCGCGCGCCCATCTCCGCCAGCGCGCGGCGTCCGTGCTCCACGCGCGCCCAGCCCACTCCCTCGCGCGGCGGCGTCTGCGCCGAATCGGTCACCACCGCGGCAGCCCCGTTCGCGACGGCCGCGTCAATGTAGCGGTTGCCGTCGGTCGTCTCGCCGCGCATGGCGACAAACACGTTGCCCGGGCGCACGCGCCGCGAATCGTGTTCCAGCCCGGTGATCTCGGGATTGGGTCCGGCTACGGCAGACTTCGCCGCCGCCTCGCCCAACAACTCAAGGAATCTCATTGCTCGCGATTATAAGCTGCCGCTGTTTTCCGCCCCGCGACTCTGGTGCTGCTACCTTCGTTCCCCGTCCCTTCCAGGTTGCAATCGCCGCTCGGGTGGCGCAGAATGCCTCGCCTTGGAGCGCGCATCGTCACTCCCGGCCAGCCTGCGCTCCTTTGCGCCCACCCTGTTCCTGCTGGCGCTCTCGGTCCTCATTAATTATGTGGACCGCGGCAACCTCTCGCTCGCCGCGCCGCTGCTCAAAGACGAGCTGCGTATCTCCGCCTCTCAGCTCGGCATCCTGCTCTCCGCGTTTTTCTGGACCTACACGCTCATGCACCTGGTGAGCGGCTGGCTCGTGGACCGTTTCGACGCCACGCTCGTCATCGCCGCCGGGTTCCTTGCCTGGACGCTGGCCACCGCTGCCACCGGCCTGGTCCAGGGCTTCGCCATGCTGATGGTCATGCGCTTCGCGCTCGGCGTGGGCGAATCGGTGGCATTCCCGGCCTGCTCCAAGATCCTCGCGCAGCATGTCCCGGAGTCTTTTCGCGGACTGGCCAACGCGATTGTGATCGCGGGCATGAAGTGTGGCCCGGCCGTGGGCACGTTCGTCGCCGGATCGCTCATGGCCTGGTATGGATGGCGCCCTGTCTTCGTGTGGATAGGCCTCGCCGGCCTGCTCTGGCTGCCCGCCTGGATGCGCTGGCGTCCCCGTCGCCCCGTGTTTGGCGGCACGCCGCTGCGGATTCGCACCATCGACATTTTGCGCCAGGGCTCCTTCTGGGGCGTTTCCGCCGGTCAGTTCGCCGCCAACTACGCGCTTTATCTGCTGGTCACGTGGCTGCCGTTTTACCTGGTGCACGAACGCGGGCTCACCATGCAGGTGATGGCGCGCACCGCCGCTCTTCTTTACCTCACCGACGCCGCAGCCGCGATCATCACCGGATTCACGACCGACTTCTTCATCGCGCGCGGTAACTCGCCCACCCTGGTGCGCAAGGCCGCCATCGCTACCGGCCACATTACAGCCGCGATGGCTCTGGTCCTCGCCGGCATCGCCGGCGACCAAACCTATATGGCCTTGCTCGCGGTCGCGGCGATCGGATGCGGCATCACCAGCTCCGGCCTCTACGCCTTTTCGCAGGCGCTCGCCGGACCGCAGGTGGCCGGCCGCTGGACGGGCCTGCAGAACGGCCTCGCCAATTTCGCCGGCGTTGTCGGGCCGGCCCTGACCGGCTTCGTGGTTGACTGGACGGGACGCTTCCAGACCGCGTTCGTGATCACCGCAGTTGTTTCCGTGCTCGGCGCAGCCTGCTGGGTCTTCGGCGTCGGCAAGCTGGAACAGGTCGCCTGGGTGGAAACTCTGCAAGCACGAGGCGTTGCCCCGGCCCGCTGAGCGATGGCGCGCCCCAGCTCTGTCTTCTCCTGGCAGACGTGGGACAACTACTCCGTCCCTCTGCCGCTATCGCCCGAACCTGACCGCCACATGCGCGCCCGCCGGAATCCTGCTGCCCGCCGGCGGTGACTGCTCGCGCGCCACGCCGCTGCCGAGCGCGTCCACTTCCAGGCCCTCGGCCTGGGCCAACTCGATCACCTGTCTCAGCGGTTTGCCCACAAACTGCGGCACCACCGTCCCGCCCTCAACGTCGAGCACCACCGTGCCGGTGTCCGCGGCCTTGATCTGGGCCGGCGTGAGCTTGGGTTCGAGCGGCTCCGTGTTGCGCGCCGGCTGCGGACGCGCCTTCTCCGGCTTGAACGACGCCGCCACCAGCCTGGCCGGCGCGGCCGGCGCCGCGACCGGTTGCGCCAGCTTCGACTGCACCGACGCGTCGTCGTCATCGCCCTGCCCGCCGAAATCGAGCGACGCCGACAGCCGGTCCGGCGAGCTCTCCTCCAGGTCGGCGTCGCGTACGCGGGCGCGCAGGGTACTCTGTCTCGGCGCGCGCAAATCGAGATCGTGTTGCACATTCATGTAGGCGAGCACGTCCTGCGCGATGCGCGCGAACACCGGCGCGGCAATCTGTCCGCCCTGGTGCAGGCCGCTGGCGGAGTCGAGGATCACCACGATTGTCACCGCCGGATCGCTCGCCGGCGCATAGCCGCCGAACGACGCCACGTATTTGGTCTTGGAATAAGCGCCGGTGGCCGGATCAACCTTCTGCGCCGTGCCCGTTTTGCCCGCCGCGCTGTAGCCCTCGAGCTGCGCCTTGGGCCCGGTGCCGTACTGCACCACCGCCTCCAGCATGCGGCGCATTTTTGCCGCCGTCTCCGGCGAGATCACTCGCCGCTCCGTCGGCGGCTTGTACGCGGCGGGCGCGACCACGGCGGGCGCGTTCGCCGACGCCGGCTGCGCCGCCGGCGGACGTCCGTTCAGCAGGATGTGCGGCGGCGTCCACACCCCGTTGTTGGCAATCGTCGAAATCAGCGCCGCCAGCTGAACCGCCGACACGCCAATCTCCTGACCCATCGAAATCGCGCCGATGGAAACTTTCGACCAGCGGGTCACCGGCTTCGTCATTCCGCGCGTTTCGCCCGGCAATTCGATGCCGGTCTGCGAGCCGAATCCGAAGGCGCGAATGTACTGGTCAAAGCGCTCGTTGCCCAGCCGCAGCCCGATCTTGATCGCGCCCACGTCGCTGGAATTGGCGATCACCTGCTCGATGGTGAGATTGCCGTACGCCTTGTGGTCGCGGATGCGCAATCCACCAATGACAATGGACCCCATCTGGCAGTCCACCACTTCGTCGGGCCGCGTCAGCTTCTCTTCCAGCGCCGCCGCGATGGTCACGATCTTGAACGTCGAGCCGGGCTCGTAGATGTCGCTCACCGCGCGGTTCTTCATCTGCGCCGGCGAGATGCCGCGGAAATTATTCGGATTGAACGTGGGCCGGTTCGCCAGCGCCAGGATTTCGCCGTTGCGCGGGTTCTGCACGATGACCGTGCCGGCCTCCGAGCGCGTCTCGCGCATGGCGCGGTCCAGTTCCCGCTCCGCGATGTACTGGATCTTTTCGTCGATGGTGAGCGTCAGGTTCTGGCCGGGTTCGGGCTGATGCTCCACGCGGCCGAACCAGCGTCCACGGGCGTCGCGCTGGATGAGCATCTTGCCCTGTTCGCCGCGGAGCTGCGCGTCGAAGGCGCGCTCGATCCCGCCCAGGCCTTCGTCATCCATGCCCACGTAGCCCACCACCTGCGCCGCCAGCTCGCGCTTGGGATAAAACCGCTTCGGTTCCTTCGTGAAGTAGATCCCGCGCAGGTTCAGCGCGCGCACGCGGTCGGCCGTCGGCGGATCGAGCTTGCGCGCCACCCAGGCGAAGGCGCGCGACGACTTCATGCGCGCCAGGATGTCGCTCGAATCCTGGCCCACGATCTTGCCCAGCAGGGCGGCGGTGCTTTCCGGGTCGGGAATTTCGCTCGGGACGGCGAACACCGAGTCCACCATCACCGACATGGCCAGCTCGTGCCCGGCGCGATCGAAGACAACGCCGCGCCGCGCCGCGACTTCCACCGTCCGCAATTGCTGGCGCGCGGCCCGCTGCTGGAAGTCGCCGTACTCAACCACCTGCAACTGCGCCAGCCGCAGCGATATCGCCACCGCCCAGAACCCAACGGCTGCGCCAAAAATGTAGAGCCGCTTGCGGGCTGTGTCTTTGTTCGGAGTGGTCATGCTGAGCGAGCGCGAAGCGCGAGTCGAAGCATCCCTGCCTCACTACTGCCGCCGCTGACACAACAAAAAAGCCGAGCCGCGGCCGCCATTCGATGAATGTAGAGCCGCTTGCGGGCTGTGTCTTTGTTCGGAGTGGTCATGCTGAGCGAGCGCGAAGCGCGAGTCGAAGCATCCCTGCCTCACCACTGCCGCCGCTGACACAACAAAGCCGGCCCGAGCCGCGGCCGCCATTCGATGATTGATAACCCCAGCACACGCTATGGACCGGCGGTGCTGGGGTTAATCGGTTTGCAACCCTGTTGAAGCTGAAAACCGATCTCGATGACGGGATACGCCCGCCACAAATTGTTAACGCAGCGTGGCGACTTCCGCCGCCGGCGGTGTGTAGCGCGCCAGCACCGGCCCGCCTGCTTCCTGCTGCGAGTTGTCGATGCGCTGCACCTGTCCGACCTCGGGCGATTGCAGGCCCATGCGCCGCGCCAGCACGTCGATGCGCTCCGGATCGCGCAGCGCCGCTTCTTCCAGCCGCAATTCGCGATTCAATTCCACCAGGCTTTCGCGCTGCGCCTTCTGCTGCTCGATGCGGTATCCGTACTCCACCGCGCTGAAGTGCTGCCAGGCGTAGAACATCACCATCAGGAACAGCAGCGAGCACGACGCGGCAAACATCATCATGTCGCGCGTGCGGCGCGGGTCGGCGACCTTCACCAGGCGCGAGTTGTCGATGACTTTTTCGAAGTAGATCTCCGGCATGCCGCGCGTCACCGCCACGCGGCGCGGCGCCACTTCGGTGGCCGGCTTGATGCGCGACCAGACGCGCGCCGCCGGTACTGCCCAGTTCAGAGCCCCGGCTGCCATTTACGCCACTCCGGCAACTGCTTCTCGCTGCGGAAGCTCGTAGACCGCGATCGATTCCATCTCGGCGAGCTGCGCTTCCAGCTCCAACTGGTGGACGTGCTCTTCAGCCCGCTCCACCGCGACCATCAGTTCGTCAATCAGTGTTCCCCGATGCATCCCTGCACCTCCGCCCCGCCAACCTTTTCCGGGACGGCGCCGGAAAGAAGGATTGGTTCCCGGCCGCAGCCGGCGGACCCGGGGAGGGTCCGTTTTCGCCCTAGTACAGGTTCGCAGTGCCGTCCCGAAACTTGAGCCGTTTGCGCGGCCTCTGGGCCGCGCGGCGAAATCCCGAGCGAATGCGAGGGATCTCAACCGGCTCCATAACTTCCCCCCGGCCTCGGCCGGGGCCCCGGTTGGTTGTCCGGGGGAACTTGCTTTGGTGCCCCACCTTCGCGCCGCGTTCTTTGCCTGGCTAACGTGGCGAAGCCCCTAAACTCTCTCCGCCGCTCGCAGCTTGGCGCTGCGCGAGCGCGGGTTCCGCGCCACTTCTTCCTCGTCGGCGGTTACCGGCTTTTTCGTCAGCAGCCGGTACCAACCCTGGTGCGCGCCGTGGCGCAGCGCGTCTTTCACAATGCGATCTTCCAGCGAGTGGAAACTGATCACCACCAGCCTCCCGCCCGGGCCCAGGACGCGCGGCGCCGCGCCCTCACTCAGCAGCGCCTGCAAGTCGTCCAGCTCTCGGTTTACCCAAATTCGGATTGCTTGGAAGGTCCGCGTCGCGGGATGAATCTGCCGGCGATTCATTGGCCGGGCCGCGGCCGATACCACCTGCGCTAAATGCGCCGTACTGCGTATCGGCCGCGCCCGACGAATGGCTCTGGCGATTCTCCGCGACCTCCTTTCCTCACCGAATTCGTAAATCAGATCGGCAAGCTCGCGCTCACCGAGCCGATTTACCGCTTGATCGGCGGTGCGCTCGCTGCGCGTGTCCATGCGCATGTCGAGCGGCCCTTCCGCCTGAAAACTGAATCCCCGCTCCGCCTCTCTGAGCTGCATCGAGCTCAGCCCCAGGTCGGCCAGCAGTCCGTCGGCTGAATCGCTTGCGAGATCCGCGACTTCCGCGAAGCTCGCCTGCTTCAGCTCGATCTGCGGCCACTCGCCCGCCAGTTCCGCGGGCGGCTGTAGGCGTTGGCGGGCGATGGCCAGCGCTGCTGAGTCCTTATCGAAGCCAATCAAACGTCCCCGTGCGCCCAGGCGTCTTGCGATTTCGTACGCGTGCCCGCCCAAACCCACCGTGGCGTCGATATAGGTCCCACCGCGCTTTACGGCCAGAAATTCGATCGCCGTTTTTAAAAGAACCGAAGCATGGCCTTGCCCACCATGCCCGCCCTGCTCGAGGGCGCCGTGCCCACTTCCAATCTCGTCTGCCATTCACGCCGCCCTGCTCCGCGGCGTCCGCCGTTCGCTAGATCCCCAGATCGTCCAGAGTCTTCTCATCCTCGGCCGTGAACGGGTTCTCAGCGATCTCCTTGCGGAAGGCCTCCATGTTGCGCACTTCCAGATAGCTCAACTGGCCCAGCACCGCCGCTTCGCCCTTCAGTTCGGCCGCATCGCGCAGCAGCGCCGGAATCAGCAGCCGACCCTGCCCGTCCATTTCCACCACCTGCCCGTAGTAGTTCGTCCGGTTGAGGAATTTCTTCTTGGTGGGATTGAAGGTGGAGAGCCGGTTCAGCTTCTCCTCGATGCGCTGCCACTCCTCGAAGGGATACACCAAGGCACTTTTGCCATCCAGGCTGGTGATGTAGAACTGATTGCCGTATTTCTCGTCCACCACGCGCTTGAACTCGGCCGGCACCTTCAGCCTGCCCTTTTCGTCTACGCGGGTTGGATGGTTGCCGCGAAACATGCGTCCTGCCTCGGTGCGGGGCCTTGGGTGCTAGAAACTTGGGTCCTGAGGTCTTCGGTCCTAAACTCTTGATTCCGGCTGCTACTGCCGCAGCCAGGGAGGTCAAAGCGGTCAAAACTTCGGTGCTTTCGGGCTCGCTGGTGCGGTTTGTCGGCTTTTTATCCGCCATTTGGCTGGCGCTCCACTTCGGTAGCGCTTCCCCCACCGGACACCCTGTAACCACCACTTTGGACCACTTTCGACCACATCCTACGCCTAATCCGTTTGCTGTCAATAAAAATCTTTAAGGTGGCCGCCCTACCCTTCCCTACCCCCGGCAAAGCGCAAGGAATCGCATCGCCAAGATTCGCGGCCACCAGCGGCGGGGTTTACTAACTTGGTTCAAGTCGGCCTAAGTCGAGGCTGAGCAGCGGATTTCCACCGAAACGCTCGATTTCGACAACTTGGTGTCTAGGCGCGGCAGGGAGAGGGGAGCTGCCGACTAACAATTTTGGAAGGGGAATTGATTTTCCCGAAACGGAACTACTTTTGCTCAGAAAATTTCATGGTGTCGAGCAACCAGCAACTCGCGTTGTGTTCTAATCGCGCACGGCTCAACCTAGATTCCGAGGTGCAGAATGCGCGATTCCCGCCACCTCCTCGCCCCCCTGATCCTGCGGTGTTCAGCCTTGTTTGTCCTAACGGCAGTTGCAGTCGCCGCGGACGCCCCAGCATCGAAGCCGAAGTCGCCTCCGGATAAACCGCAGAAGCTCATTGCGCCCTACTGGACGCTCGAACCCGGCTGGCATACCTCACTTGAAATCCGCAACAACTACGCTGCCCGCCCGCTAACCGTCACGCCCATCCTCCGCACCGCAAGCGGCGAGCAGCTGACGCTCGACGCGATTGACCTCAAACCCAGCGAGGGCCGCCGAATTGACCTGGCGCTGGCGACCGTGAAGTATCCGCCCTTGCTCGGCGACCGCGCCTATGGTTCTGTCGTGCTGCAATTCACCTCAGCCATGGCATTCAACGTGTATGCGGCCACCATGGTGCACATGCCGGGCAAGGCCATCGCCTACCACTTCGACGCCACCGACGAGCTCTCGGGCTTCGGAGCCGGCACATACGAAGGCATCTGGTGGATGCCGAGCACAACCGCCCACGGGCAGATGATGATTTCCAATACATCCGACCAGCCCGTAAACGCGAACGTAACGTGGTTCGATTCCAACGGGGCTACGCAGAGCACGCCGCTTGGCCTGGCAGCCGGCCAATCCCGCCGCCTCGACGTGCGCGACGCCATCACGCGCGGCAACCTCGCCGGCGATCACGGCGGCCTTCGCATTCAACTCGACGCCAAAGCTGGCTCGGTCTTCCTCGGCCACATCCTGTACGACGAAACCGCCAACTTCGGCGGTACGGTCAAGATGTTCGAGAAGTACAAATTCCACTCCAAGGCCACGACCAACACCATCCGCGCGCCCATGATTGCGCTCACCGAACCCGACGCGGCGCTGAATTTTCCCGCCGGGACCAAGCTCAACCCAACCGTATTCGTTCGGAACACGACGGCAGCCCCGAAGGACGTATCTCTGATGATTCGTTGGTTTGAGGGCGACAAGTCCGCCGCGGTCACCGTGCCATTAGGGCCGCTGGCAGCCAATGAAACCCGGGCCCTGAGTCTGCGGCAATTGCAAAACGACGGCGTCTTGCCCTCCTCAGCGCACTTCGCCGCCGTCCACTTCACCTACCAGGGCGACACCGGCGATTTGGTCGCGCTCGCCGCCTCCTACGACGACACTCTCCGCTATGGCGCGCAGTCACCCTTCGGCGACATGGTTTCCCATATGCTCGTGGGCACCCTCTGGACAGCCGATGTGCTCCACAACAGCATCATTACTGTAGGCAATGCCGGCACGAACCCAGCGGAAGTGGCGATAACACTGGTTTCGGCGGACGGAACTTTTCGTTACGAGCTTCCACACGCCATGCTGAGCGCTAGCGAGCAGACTTGGGTCAACATCGGCCAGCTCGTCAACAATCACGTTCCCGACCGCAAGGGCAAGGTGTTCCCCGACGGCACCACCTCCGGTACGTACGAGATCGAAGACGTGAAGAACCTGCCGAACGGCTATCTTTACGAAGGCAAGCTGGTGATGGACAAGACATACGGCCACGTCGGCTACGGTTGCGCCCAGTGCTGCGGATATAACCAGCCAACCGAAACTGAAGATCCTCTCCTCGGCCCTTTGCCAAACGGCAATGACCAAAAAGTTTGGGCCACCAACTGCGTCGGGACACCGAACGATGTCACGCCGTGGACTTACCAATGGTTCACATACGATGCCAATGTCGCCACAGTGAGCGAGGGCGGCCACGTGATAACCGGTGCCCCGGGCTTCACCATTGTGACCTCATACGCAGACCTCGAAGCTCCAGGCGGGCACATTTGCCCAATTGAGACGAGGACAACCGATGCACAGATTGTGGTGAATGGCTTCGACCTGAGTCCTGCGCAAAGCATCGTCGACGGGAACAGTAGTCAGTTCACCATCAGCGTAACCGGTGGAAGCCCAATCGCCTACGCTTGGTCTTTCACAGCCCCCGCCGGGGCTGGCAATAATCCAAACGTGACCTTTGGCTCGCCTGCGGCGCTCCAGACAGACACCGACGGGCACTGGTTCGCTCTACCCAATACTGCCTGCGGTGCTGGTTACAACGCCCAGTACACCATTAATGCGAAGGTCACATTCGATGACAATCAAGAAATAAACAAGAACACCACACTTACTGTATCGATACCTTCAACAGCGGCATTCGTTGACCCCAACGTTGCGAATATTTCTGGTTCTCCCGATGACGCCCAAGACCCGACTACTCACAAATGGACCATCACAGGCACAGGTACAATGGCTCGCGTAGTGCCCGTATCGGCCACGTATAACATTCCGGCCACGAGCCAGTTCCGCCACAAGGCCGAGATCCACGAAGGAGTGCACTTGGCAAACTGGATCCAGGGAGCAGGGCACCTCTTTGGGGACCTGTTCCTCGTTGCCGACCTTTATAACCAAATCAAGGACCTAACAGGGGATACAGAATTTGATTTACTCGACCAAGTTCGCCAGGTGAAGGTGGCCTACATAAACGATCAGCGCTCGACCGTGCAGGGTCGGTTGTCCCAGGACGAGCAGCAGGCTTACTCCGCCTCCGATCCGGTACCGCCGCAATACAAGTACCAAGGGAGCTGTGGAGGATTATGATTCTCAGCAAACTGTGTCGCCGTGGAGTTCTCGGCATAATGGCTACAGGGTGGCTTTGCGCCGCCCTTGGACAACTCGATAGTCCGGCAATAAAGCCAGAGAATGATGTTAGGCAGTTGTACAGCCGAGCGGCGTCATGTCAGGCGGTTGTTATTGGCAAGGCCGTTAAATCGCGGATTGTGTCTAAACGAATTGCACGGAATGACTTGGCGGCAATGCGTGCTTCAGTCAATAATCCAGTTGACGGTCAGCTGTTTGAAGTGGAGATAGAACGGATCGTGTGCCATCAGTCCGACTTGGTGCCTAGGGCCCGAACGTCGTTGCAGAGTTCCCCACTCGAGTCAATCCAGGTTGCGTATATTTTTGTGCCCGAAGACGAGCCGCATTCTCAAAGTGGGTACCGGCAGGAGTACCTGCTAAAAGGCGAGCGGTATCTTCTTTTCTTAGTAGAGGCACCGAGAGATCTCCAGGTTAAATGGACCGCTGAGTTGGAGCTCGACCCAGAGTTGCGATATTTTCGTACTCTCGAGTACTCGCGAGGCGCAGTTCCACTCCCAGCACAGGCCGTCAGCCCAAACTACGCAACGCAGTCGCCGGTCCTTGAAAGGCTCGACAAGCTCTGTTCGGCGACAAAGGCTGCCACAAAGGGCAATCTTGATCCGCTAAAAGCTCTAAGGAATTCCGATGATAGCGCGCTGAAAGAGGCGGCATCGGAGGCGTTGCAACGGTTTACGGAGAATCCCTAGGAGAACGGAGTCTGGCAGGAGAAGGGAGTCTGAACCGGTGCCACCTCCTTTGCGGAGCGGCTTTCGCGTCGCAAGATACAAAGGGTGGGCGCCGTTGCGCTGACCACGCGTTTCGGGCGAACATGAACTGCCGCGAACCTACACGCGGACCATATACTAATGTCGTTATACTAATGTCGTTATACTAATGTCGTTCACCTCACCTGTCGTAAAACCCGCGCCGATCCAGACTTTTATCGTCGTGTTGCTTGCCCAGTATGCGTTCTTGCCGTTTGATTGCTCGGTGGGCGGTGGCGTGAGGTTCGTTTGCGCATGCACGCCGCGGAGGTGAAACAGCGGCCATAGGGCTGGAATGAATAGCGCTGCTGCAATCGCGGCGTGTGGCAGGAGCGACCCCAGCCAGCGCTTCATTGGCGAGCCCTCTCCCGTTCGGCTGCAAGCGAGACGGCATCTTGCACTAATTGTAGGAAAGCGGGACGACTCCGAAAGTCTTGTGCAAACTTCCCCGGATGCGTCTTTGCGGGAATTGCCCGATCGCCAGAAATGAGAAAACTCTTGTCGGCGAAAGCCTTGAAAGTCCCCGTGTTCGGAATCTGGTACAAGAAAAATAAATATTGCTCGCCGAGACGAAAGAGACGAAACTCGGGGTCGATTGCCCGGACCGGGTGGCCGTTGACCGTCGTAACGCCGCCTGCGCGTGCGACCACAATAATATTTCCGGAAAATACTTGGCCGGTAACATCCTTAAGGACTTGCTCGATGCGCACCTCGTAATCGGAAAAAACGAAGGAGTGATCCGCCGTGAGCGCCGAATGACGTTTCAGAGGCGTCGCCAGGACAACGAGGTCAGCATTCGCGGCTTTCGTGGCGAGCCAACTGCGGACACTTCCATCGGGCATACCCGTCAGGGGCCGGTCACCAACTGTTCGAGTGACGACGACTAAGTCCTTATTTTGATTTTCCGGCAGGGCAACCTGCCGCTCAAGGGAAGGGCTGCCACCATATTCCATGAAGTGCGTCGAATCGGCGGCCAGAACTTCCGGAGTGACTTGCGAACGCAAGTCCTGTGCAGGCCCTGGAAGTAGGTTCCCAAACAAGACTAGGAATATAAGTACGAGAACTCGATTCATTCCTATCCTCCTTTTCCCGGGCGCACGGACCTCGTGCTATTCTACCCTGACATGAGACGTGCCCGGCTATATCCAAATGTTCCCGACTTAGTCAAGTATCCAGATGACGAGAGGTGCTTGGCCAGTGTTTGCGTCCGCTATCCAGTTGATCGCGATCTTTAGCTGGATTGCTGCTTTAGACGGGAAAGCATTTCCATGTAGCGGTTGAAGCATGGCGAACAGAAGTCAGGTGTTCGCTGACCATTGCGTCGCGGGCCTCGACGGGATGTTCGGCCATGCGCTGTAGGTCGGACTCCGGTGGGCAGCCAAACCGCTGAGGGTCGGGGAACGATTCTGAGAGGTAGGACTTAGCAAAGCCAAAAAAATCGGCTTCGTTAAACTCTTCACTAAATTTAGGTCCGTCTTTTCCTGTCATCGGTCTGCTGGCTTCCGTTTCCTCATTCTGGTCGGGCCGGCATTCACTGACGATGCTCCAGATCCGCGGGGTGCCCCATCCTTTGCGGAGCGCGTTTTGCTCCGCAAAGGGTGGGCGGCGCTCACGTCTGCTCGCGCATTGGGCTATAACAAGAGTTCGAACCCAGTGGAATTCCTGTCAAGTCCCCGCACAGCTTCAATTCCGCGCAACCCCCTGCAATCATTCCGACTAAACTTTAGCGCCGCCTTCCCATTCTCCCTGCCCAAACTGCTACCCTGAAAGCAGGCCCGCGCACACGCGCGGGTTTTTCGTTCTTTGACAAAGTCGGCGGCTAAGTCCTTTAGACAACGGATCTTGCGTGTAACTCCTTTAGATGAACGGACCACCGGCGGATCCCTACCGTTAACCTCATGATTCCATTCAATGGCAGGGGGAGGGGTGAGAGGTATATGTCCGGTCTGTTCGACTTCGTAGAGACGTAGCTTGCTACGTCTCCCGGCTTCGACTCGAGTGTGTGCTCTTGGCCAGCAGCCAGTAGCCAGCAGCCGGCAGCGCCTTTACTGCACGCTGCCGGACGCAGCTTTCACCAGGCGCGCCGCGGCCGCGCGCGCGATCTCGTCATCGGTGGTCTCGCATTCGAAGATCTGGTCCGCGCCGCTGTTGATCGCGTTCTTCAGCGCCTCCAGCGACCTCTCCGGCGCCAGCACGGCCACGAACGCGCCCGGGAAGATCATGCGGAAGACCGCCGCCAGCGACCAGCCGTCGGCGTGCTCTGAGATGGTGGCGGAGACGATCGCGGCATCGAACACGTGCTGGCTGAGCATCAGCAGCGCGGTCGGCAGGTCGCGCGCCACCACCGTGCGCATGCCCGCCTCGACGCACGCGTTGTGCAGCGCGGTGGCACGCTCCAGGCTGGGATGCACCACCAGCGCCAGTCCCCGATGCTGCGCGGTGGCGGTCATTTGCTTCCTCGCGCCGCCGCGCGCCTCGAGATCAGGCGCCGCAACGCGCCGATCAGCTCTTCCAGGTCCACCGGCTTCGTGGCCAGGTAGTCCACGCGCAGCTCCAGCGCCTGCGTCGCGTTCTCGACGTTGGCATAACCGGTGCAGATGACGATTACCGGCCGCGGATCGAGCGTCTGCGCGCTGCGCACGACCTCCAGGCCGATGTCGTCGCGCTCCATGTTCAGGTCGGTAATGACGGCGTCATAGCGATGGCCGTTGGCAAACAGCATGAGGGCTTCGGCGCAACTGTAGGCTGCGACCACGCTGTAGCCCTCGCGCTCGAAGATCAGCTTCAGCGTCAGGGTGACGCTGGGCTCGTCATCCACGATCAGCAGCGACCGGCTTCCGTTGATGGCTCCGGGCGGTTTCATCAGCTCGGAAAACTCAGATGCAGGATGGCCGCTTCCGGTCAACTCGCCGGGAAAAATTCACATCCAAGAACTCGGACGTGGACTTGGGGGCCGCCCCAGGAAACCATCGGCCCGCACCATCGCTCGACAAAGCTGGTTTTCGCGAAACGCGCAATGAAACGCGGAGCGAGTGGTGTGCCCCGCCGATTGTTCATCTGTCCATGAACACGAAGTACGAGCACGCCCACAACGCCGTCGGAATCGAGCCGCGCGGGCGCGCGGTGACGATCACGTTGTAGTCATCGGTGCCCGCCGGAATTTTTTCCATCATGGATTCGCCGGCCGCCGGCTCCGCCAGCGCAAGGTGCCGCAGGAATCCGTAAACGTCCTGTCCCGCGGCGCAGCCCTGCGCCATGAACTCCAGCTCGGTGTTCTCGGCTGCGAAGTGCCACGCCAGCGACGCTGCCAGCATCACGCCGCGCTCGTAGGCGGCCTCGGAGACCGCGCCCGGAGCGGGATTGTCGAAGACAATCCGCAGCCGCCGCTCGTCTTCGCGGGTGAACTCGCGGACCTTGAGCGCGCCGCTGCGCGCGCTCGCCTTCCAGTCCACGTGCCGCGCCGAGTCCTCGGGCATGTATTCGCGGATGCGGTACAGGTCGTGCCCGCGCCCGCTGACGAACGCTTCGAACTCGCCGGTGATCATGGGCAGGATCTCGAGCAGCTCGTCGGTTTCCTCCACCGAAGGATAGACAACGATCTCGCGTTCCAGCGTTACCCGTCGCGTCTTCACCAGGAAGGAAAACGGAAAACGCGTGGCGACGCCGAGCGCGTCCTGCCGGTAGCGCCCGCGGCGCGCGAAGTTCAGTTCCACGTCGGCGCTGCCCACCGCGCCCGGCGCGATGTAGGGAAAGTAGACCGCGCCGTCGAAAATGCGCGGGCCCGCGGGCGGCGCTTCCACCACGCGCCACTGCAGGTCGGGAATGCGCACCCACTGCCGCTCCGGCGGGCGCTTCGGCGGAAACGCAAACACGCCCGGGACCCAGCGGCGGCGCAGCCGCGTCCCCGGCCGCTTGGGCGGCGCGATAGTAACGGAAAACGCCGGCGCAACTCTCCGGCGATTGCGCAGCTTGAACCGCGCCCACACCGCGCGCCGCGCGAACACGTGCTGCGGCAGCGCGATGTCGAGTTCCAACCCGCGCAGCAGCGCCGCCGAGGCGATGCCGGAAATCAGGATCGATGCCAGCATGGCGGCGACAACGATGAACAGCAGGTTGTTGCCGGTGTTCAGCGCCGCCACGCCGACGACCAGCACCAGAATCAGATAACCGGCGCCTTCGCGGGTCACGTCGTAGTCGAACGCGTCGCGCATGCGCGCCACCACCACGCGCCGCGCCAGGTAAGGCACGCTGATCACCGCCACCAGCCCCGCCAGCAGCAGGGCCGCCGAGGCCAGCAGCGCCGTGGCCAGCACGTTGCCCGCGTATCGGAACACGGTGGAGAAGACCGCGGCAGTGAACGCCAGCGCTAGTCCGCCGATGGCGGCGAAAAAGCGCACCCAGGCTTCGCGATCAATCTTCGCGAGCGCAGCTCTCAACCGTGATGCTGGCGACGCCACGGCCGCAGGCTAGCACTGCGCCCAGGCCGGAGCAACGCACCGTTTCACTCCGGCTTGGAATCGGCCTTTTGTTCGGGCTTGGCTCCGCTCGGCCCGATGCGCCGCAGCCATGCCTGCGCGCGTCCACCCGCGCGGTCGGCCCGCCGCGCCGCGCTGGGAAATTTTTCGCGCAGTCGCCGCAGCAGGTGGTGCGCCCACACGTACTCGGTGGAGAGAATCAGCAGCCCGATCACGATGAACAGGATTCCCTGCAGGATGGGGAGAACCAGTCCCGCCACGCCAAGGAGCAGAAAGGCCCACCCCAGGGCGATGGTGGCGATGCGTTTGGCGGTCATGCTCGGCCGGCACTCACAGGATAGCAGCGCTTCAGGCGCCCGTGCGCGGCGCTATTCCGGCTCGGCCGCCTCGTCCTGCATGCGCCGCCGGTAGGCGCGAACCGTCCAGTAGATGAGCACCACCGCCGCCACGGCGATGATCGCGTTGGCGCGGCCCATCAGCCGCTCCAGCCTCTCGAACTGTCCGCCGAATAAGTAACCGAGGCCCGATATTACGCTGACCCAGACCACCGCGCCGAGAAAATTGAAAATGGCGAACTTCCGCCAGTGCATCCGCAGAACGCCCGCCAGCGGTCCGGCGATGATCCGCATTCCGAAAATGAAGCGCGCGAAGAACACGGTGACCGCGCCGTGTTTGGCGAACAAGCGCTCGCCCATCGCGATCGTGCGGTTGCGGATCCGGAAAAAATGCCGGTAGCGCTCCAGCAGCTTGCGGCCGCCGCGGTGTCCGATGGCATACCCGATGTTGTCGCCCACCGTGCATGCGCAGATGCCGGCCACAATCACCACCGGCAGGTGCAGCTTGTTCTCCGACCATGCCAGGAAGCTGGCGAACAGCAGCACGGTCTCGCCCGGCACCGGGATGCCCATGTTCTCCAGCAGCAGGGCAATCACCACGGCCCAGTAGCCGAACTCGGCGAAGAACGCGCGCAGATGCGCGAAGAGCCAGCTATCCATGGCAGCACACAGCAGTCAGCAATCAGCACTCAGCCAATGCAGGCCCGAGCTTCAAGATACAGCTTCAGGGCTGAATGCCGAGTGCTGAATGCTGAGCGCTGGTTAGGAATGAGATGACTGCCGCATTGAAGTTGTCCGGCGCTTCCTCATACGGCAGATGCCCAACGCCGGGCAGAAGCACGGTGCGCGTGTTCGGCAATCGCTTCGCCAGTTCCGCGGCCGACGAAGCCATCACCGCCGGATCGCGCTCGCCCCACAGCACCAGCGTTGGAAGATGCGCAATCTGGGGGAGCGCGCGCTCCAGCTCGTCCAGGTCCTGATGCCAGGTTCGCAGGATGCGCAGTGTGTGCTCCACCGACCCGGGCGGGCGCAGATAGCTCGCGTACGTTTCCGCCGTCCCCGGAGGGATGCGTCGCGGGTCGCCGTAAACGCGGCGCAGGAAGAATCCGCGCAGCGGCGGCGCCAGTATCTTCAGGCACGGAACCGTCACGAACTGCGGCAGCAGGTTCAGCGCGGCGATACGGCCGCGTGGTCCGCGCGACCACGGATTCACCGCCGCCACCAGCAGCAGCCTTTGAATCCGCTTGTCGCCTGCCGCATCCATCGCGGCTGCCTTCATCGCGACGGCTCCGCCGTGCGACGTGCCCAGCAGATCAAAGCGTTCCACGCCGCAGGCGGCGCAGAAATTCAGCAGCCACTTCGCCAGGCCCCGCAGCGAGCAGTCCATCGGAAGGCGTTGCGATTCGCCCGCCCCCGGCAGGTCGAGCGCAAACACGGTACGTATGCGCGCCAGTTCGGGCAAATTGAAGCGCCAGGAGAAAGCCGATGCGATCAGCCCATGCACCAGCACCAGCGGCGGACCATCGCCGCCGTGCAGATAGCGCACCCGCACGCCGTCCACGGTGATCCACCGTTCAGCGAGACCAGCCGCCACAGCGGAGGCGCTGTATACCGTGGCGTGTTGGAGCCTGGTGTTCAAGAAGGAAATCGCCGGTAGCGAGACGACGGTTTAGTGACGCCCATCTTCACTGTCTACCATTCACTATCCACTTTCCACCGCTTTTTGCAGGCAACCGAACCGCACCTGCTTGATTCCAATCTGAGCGAATCGCCTCTGTCGCTTCTGTTGGGGAGCCTGTGCAGGCTCCCCGTTTTTGTTGGCCGATCGGCGACGCCATCCTGTTCCAAGCGGGGCGCACAGGTCTGGCGCTTTTTCCGTAAGGCGCGCGCCGAAAAGCGCCATCCTACGCCGTTCGGAATATCCACTTCCGCCCGCCCCGCATCTTACAACCTATTCAGAACAAAGCAGTTCTGGATACAGCCTTCCAGATTGGCCTACCAAAAATGGTAGCCGTTCGCGTAAGTCGCTTCTATAATTGCGTAACGCGCAGTTCCGAAAGCACTTAGACGATCCCATATGGCGTTGCGGCTGGCACCCGAGTTGCATCACAAGCAAGCGGAGAAGTATGCACTCGGCGAGGCGCCTCGCACCCCGCCGCTGTCGCGCCGCCCCATGGCCAAGGATTTCCAAGTCCGGTTCGTTGCCGTTGTCCTCGCTTTCCTCACCTTGGCATCGGCAATCTTCGCCTGGATCAACTTCCGCAAGGAGCGCGAATACCCGGTCCCCTACGACGGCGTGTGGTGGGTGGAGCGAGTGGACGGCCTCGCCGCCCAGCGCGTGGACTCCGAAGGACCCGGCGCCCGCGCCGGCATCAAGCAGGGTGACCGCCTCATTGCCGTCGCCGGCCAGGACGTCCGCAACGCGGCTGCCCTCAGCCGGCAAATGTACAAGACCGGCGTCTACGGCAAGGTTACGTACTCGATTGTGCGCGGGGGCGTTGCCCTCGATGCGCCGATCATCCTCACGCCCGCCGACCGGTCGCTCAACTCCGGCCTGCGGCTGATCGCGCTGATCTATCTCGGGATCGGCCTGTACGTGCTCCTGCGACGCTGGACCGCGCCCAAGTCGACGCACTTCTACGTTTTCTGCCTGGTGTCGTTCATTTTTTACGCATTCCACTACACCGGCAAGCTGAATTCGTTTGATTGGATCATCTATTGGTCCAACGAGGTCGCCTGGCTCCTGCAGCCGGCGCTGTTCCTGCACTTCGCCTTCACCTTCCCCGAGACGAAGGAGTTCGTTCGCCGCCATCGCTGGCTGCCGGCCGTGGTCTACCTGCCGGCGGTGCTGCTCGGCGCTTTGCACGTTTCGGCCATCCGCCTGCTGCCGCCCAGCGAGCTGCTGCGCTTCAACCTTGACCGCGTGCAGATGGGCTACCTGGCGCTGTACTTCATCGGCGCCGCGGGCGTGCTGTGGCACAGCTATCGCCACGCGGCCACTCCCATCCTGCGCCAGCAGATGAAGTGGGTGACGCGCGGCACAATTCTTGCCATCGCGCCGTTCACGCTGTTCTACGTCGTCCCCTACCTGCTCGGCGCGTTGCCCACTGCGACCATGAAGGTCTCGGTGCTGTCGCTGGTGTTTCTGCCGCTGACCTTCGGCTACGCCATCTTCCGTTACCGGCTCATGGACGTGGACATCATCTTCAAGCGCGGCGTCGCCTACACGCTGGCGGCCGCGTCCATTGCCGGACTGTTCTACCTGGTGGTCGCTCTGGCCGCCGAGATCGTCCACAAGAACCTGCCCAGCGCAGGCCCGACCGGGCTGATCGTCGCCATCATCGTCACGTCATTCCTGTTCGACCCGGTCAAGAATTGGATCCAGGAGCGCATGGACCAGTTCTTCTCCCGCCAGCGCGTGGACTATCGCAAGACGCTGGTCGAGTTCGGCCGCGAGCTGAGCTCCGAGACCGACATGGACAAGATGCTCAGCGCCGTGGTCGATCGCCTCTCGCGCACGCTCATGGTCGTGCGCGTGGCCGTTTTTCTCGCCGATGAGAAGGCGCCCGGCGGCTTCGTCATGGCCAAGTCCGCGGGCATGGGCGACCTTCTGGGGCTTGACCTGAGCTTCCTGAGCGCGCCGCGTCCCGGCCAGCACGGACACCTGTTCTTCGACAATACGCACCAGGCGCTGCGCGAAACCCCGAGCGCACAGGAAACCATCGCTCGCCTCGACCTGAACTACTACATCCCCTGCACCGTGCAGCAGAGCGCGGTCGCCGTCCTCGGCCTGGGCAAGACGATGGAAGGCGACTTCCTCACCAGCGAAGACGTGGAACTGCTCGAGACGCTCGCCGGTTACATCGGCATCGCCATCCAGAACGCCCGCCTATACGCTTCGCTCGAGCAGAAAGTGCAGCAGTACGAGCGCCTGAAGGACTTCAACGAGAACATCGTGGAGTCCATCAGCGTAGGCGTGCTCGCGGTGGACCTGGACGACCGCATCGAGTTCTGGAACTCGCAGATGGAAGTGATGTACGCGCTGCCGCGCTCGGAAGCGGTCGGCAAACCGCTGGCGGACGTGTTTCCTGCCGCCTTCACCGAAGAGTTCTACCGGCTGCGGCAGTCGGGCGGCATTCACAACCTCTACAAGTTCCGGCTGGGCACGCGCACCGGCGAAAACCGCGTGGCCAACATCGCCATTGCGCCGCTGGTCACGCGCCGCTTCAACGTGATTGGCCGCCTCATCATCGTTGACGACATCACCGAGCGCATCGAGCTGGAATCGCAGCTCACGCAGGCGGAAAAGCTCAGCTCCATCGGCCTGATGGCCGCGGGCGTGGCGCACGAAGTCAACACGCCGCTGGCGGTGATCTCCAGCTACGCGCAGATGCTTTCCAAGCAGCTCCAGGGCGACGAGAAGAAGTCGTCGCTGCTGGAAAAGATCACCGCGCAGAGCTTCCGCGCCTCCGAGATCGTCAACAACCTGCTGAACTTCTCGCGCACCGGCGCCTCCGAGTTCGGCGAGGTGGACGTGAACCGCGTGATCCACGAAACGCTCATGCTGCTGGAGCACCAGTTCAAGACGGCGCGCATCCGCATCGAGCAGGAACTCGATCCGGAGCTGCCGCACATCCACGGCAACGCCGGCAAACTGCAGCAGGTGTTCCTGAACCTGTTCCTGAACGCGAAAGACGCCATGCTCAGCGGCGGCACGCTGCACGTGAGCACCTCGAACGGCTCGGGCGTGAACGTGCGCGTGCGCGACACCGGCGCCGGCATCGCGCAGGAACACCTGAGCCGCATCTACGATCCGTTCTTCACCACCAAACACGCGCCCCGCAATAACGGCCAGGGACGCGGCACCGGCCTGGGCCTCGCCGTTACCTACGGCATCATCCAGGAGCACGCCGGCAAGATTCGCGTGGAGAGCCGCGTGGGAGAAGGCACGACCTTCCACCTGGAATTCCCTTTGATAAGGAAGGCAGTGAATGTCTAGAGCTGTTGCCTCTACGCCGCTACGCAGCTCGCCACCGCTGGAAGGCGGGGCGCGCACGGGCGCCATTTTGATCATTGACGACGAAGCCGCCATTCGCGAGTCGCTGCAGACGCTGCTCGAACTGGAAGGCTACCGCGTGGAAGTTGCCGGCGACGGCGACGAAGGCCTCGCCCGCCTCGGCAACGAACCCTTCGACGTGGTCCTGCTGGACTACGCGCTTCCCGGCCGCAACGGTCTCAAGGTGCTCACTGAAATCCGCGAGCGCGACCCGCAGATGGCCGTCATCATGGTCACCGCCTTCGGCACGGTGGAGAACGCGGTGAAGGCCATGCAGGGCGGCGCCGTCAACTTCATCCAGAAGCCCTGGGACAACGAAAAACTGCTCGCCGACGTGGGCGCGGCCATCGCGCACCGCCGCATCGAAGAGGAAAACGTACAGCTCAAGCGCGCCCTCAAGCAGCGCTACAACTTCGAAAACATCGTCGGCAAGTCCGACACCATGCTGCGCATCTTCGACCTGGTGAGCCAGGTGGCGCCCTCGCGCTCTACCGTGCTCATCCAGGGCGAGAGCGGCACCGGAAAAGAGCTGATCGCGAAAGCGATCCACATGAACTCGCCCCGCAAGGACCGCGCTTTCGTCCCGGTCAACACCGGTTCGATGCCCGCCGACCTGCTCGAGTCCACCCTGTTTGGTCACGTGAAAGGCGCGTTCACCAGCGCGGTCGCATCGAAGAAGGGCCTGTTCGAGATCGCCGACCGCGGCACGCTGTTCCTCGACGAAATCGGCGCCATGAGCCTGGAGACGCAGGCAAAAATCCTCCGCGTGCTCCAGGACCGAAAGTTCATGCACCTGGGCGGCGTGCAGGAAATCCAGGTGGACGTGCGCATCATCGCCGCCACCAACGTGGACCTGCGGCAACTGGTGCGCGAGGGCCGCTTCCGCGACGACCTCTACTATCGCCTGAACGTCATCACACTCGACCTGCCGCCGCTGCGCAACCGCCGCGAGGACATCACACTCCTCGTCGATCACTTCCTGCGCAAGTTCTCCACCGAAAACGACAAGCCGATGCGGCAGATGTCGGTCGAAGCGCTGCGTCCGCTGCTCGACTACGCCTGGCCGGGCAACGTACGCGAACTGGAGAACGTGGTCGAGCGCGCCGTGGTGCTCTCCAACGGCCCCGTCATCGGCCCTGACCTGCTGCCCGACCATATCGCGGGCCGAGGCGCGGCGCAGCAGCTCATCGAGCACCGGCCCGACGCCTCGCTGTTCGACATCATGGAAGAGTGCGAGCGCCGCATCATCGCCGATATGCTCGAGCGCTGCAATTGGAACCAGACCGAGGCCGCCGAGCAGTTCCACGTCCCGCTCTCGACGCTGAACCAGAAGATCAAGCGCCTGAACATCGAAATCCGCAAGAAATCGAAGGACTAATGCTCCAAGCGCTCACCTCGATTCTGCGGGGTCTGAGGTTCTGGGGATTGATCCTGCAATCTTGAAGCGCCGTCTTGGGCCCGTGTTCTTGGCGGGCTCAGGACCTCTGTAGTCTCTTTCGGCGGTCAAAGTTCCCCGGGCGCTTGCTACACTATTCGGCACTCATGCCGCTGGAGCTGGTTTCTCCCGCAGAAATCGCGAAGGAAAAAGTACTCGCCGTGCAGGAGTACGCGGAGCTTGCCTGGCGCTCCGTCACCAACCTGTTCCGGCAGCCGCGCTACGTGGCCGACATGCTGCTCCAGGCCGACAACATCGGCGTCGGCTCGCTGCCCATCGTCATCCTGACCGGGTTCTTCACGGGCGCCGTGCTGGCGCTGAACACCTCGAGCACCCTGGAAAAATTCGGATCGCTCTCGCTCACCGGCCAGCTCGTCTCGGTATCCATGGTGCGCGAACTCGGCCCGGTGCTCACCGGCCTGCTGGTGGCCGGACGCAACGCCAGCGGCATGGCCAGCGAACTCGGCTCTATGAAGGTGACCGAGCAGATCGACGCCATGCGCGCGCTGGGCACCGACCCGTACAAGAAGCTGGTCACGCCGCGCGTTGCCGCGACCGTGGTGATGCTTTTCTTCCTGAGCATCATCTCCGACCTGGTGGGCCTGTGCGGCGGCTGGTTCATCAGCTACGCGCTGCTCGGCCTTGACAGCTATCAGTACTGGACTACCTCGTACCAGACGCTCGCTTATGCCGACGTGATCATGGGGCTGGTGAAGCCGATCTTCTTCGGCTTTCTCATCTCCACCGTCGGCTGCTACTACGGCATGTCCACCACCGGCGGCACGCAGGGCGTGGGGCGCTCGACCACCCAGGCGGTGGTCGCCGCGTCGGTGCTCATCCTGGTGGTCGACTTCTTCCTGACGCGCTTCCTCATGGTGGTGCTGTAAGCGATGTCGTCCATCACCCATCCGGCCGATCTGCCCGCCCCGGCGCCGTTTCCCGCCGAAGACAAGGCCATCGTCTTCGATGACGTGGCGATTTCGTTCGAAGAAAACGAAGTGCTGAAGAGCATTTCCTTCGCGCTCACTCGCGGCGAGACGAAAGTCCTGCTGGGCATTGCCGGCTCCGGCAAGAGCACCATCCTCAAGCTGGCGCTGGGGCTGCTTCGCCCCGACCGCGGACGCATCTGGGTGCTCGGCCAGGAAGTGACGGCCATGACCGAACAGGACCTATTCGCCCTCCGCAGCCGCGTGGGCATGGTCTTTCAGGAGAGCGCGCTCTTCGATTCACTCACCGTGCGGGAGAACGTGGGCTACCGCCTGATGGAAGACCACAGCTTGAGCGCCGGGGAAGTGGAGCAGCGCGTGGCGGAGGCGCTGCGATTCGTCGAGCTGGAGCACACGCTCGACATGTTTCCGTCCGAACTCTCCGGCGGCATGCGGCGCCGCGTGGCCATCGCGCGCGCCATCGTCACGCGGCCGGAGGTCATTCTCTACGACTCGCCCACCGGCGGGCTCGATCCCATCACGTCAACCACCATCATCGAGCTCATCCTGAAACAGCGCGACGTCTACAAGACCACCGCGCTCATGGTCACGCACCGCCTGCAGGACGCGTTCGTGATGGCCACAAACTGCTTCGACACGAAACAGAACAAGATGGTGCCCATCGGCCGGGACTCCACCACGGACGTGGAGACGACATTCCTGGTCCTGCGCGACGGCTGCGTAATCTTCGACGGCGCCGCGGAACAGCTGGTGGAGACGCGGGACGAGTACATCAGGGAATACATCGCGTAACTGCAGTTTCAAGGTTGCAAGTTTCGAGTTGCACCGCGCCTTATCTCGAAACTTGAAACCCGAAACTTGAAACTCCCTTATCTTCCCGCTCCCATCCGCTTTTCGCGTACCAGGGCCACGTTGCGCGCCACGGCTTCCAGCTTCCTGCGCGCCTGCGGTGTGCGCTCCGCAACTTTCTCTATGTTCAGCATGGCGGTCGGAAAACGCTCGCGGATCTGCTTCAGGAACGGCTTGATTTTGGCGTAGTAGAAAAACATCTCGCCGGCATTTTCCACGAACAGCGCCTCGTTGAGCGTGCCGAAGACCACCAGCGACGCCGCCATGTCCCAGTAACCGAGCACCTGGCGAATGAAGGCGTTGTTGGGATCAGCGGGATTGCTGAGGAGCGCGATGACATCGTCGGCGCTGGCAGGCCAGAATTCGCCGCCCATGTAGCGGCGCGCATTGCGCATAACCGCTTCGCGGCGCAGGTCATACAGCTTCAGGATCAGGTCGGCATCGGTGGGTGTGGGCTTCTTAGCCATGATTTCTCCCGGCAAAAGCAATGTGCGCGCCCTCGGCGCGCACTTCACTATACCAATTTCCGGGACTATAGCAGCTTATGAAGCCGCGACGGCCTCCAGCGGACGCGAGTAGTCGCACTCCCCCTTCGGGCAGGCAATCACCAGCCCTGATTTCAGGTTCTTCTCCACCAGGTACTCGCTGCCGCATTGCGGGCACTTCTCCGCGATCGGCTTGTGCGCCGAGGTGAACTTGCACTTCGGATAATTCGAGCAGCCGTAGAAGCTGTTCCCGCGCTTGCGTGCTTTCTTCTCCACCAGGTCTCCGTCCTTGCACTCCGGACATTTCACCCCGATGAAGTTCTGCTTGATGTACTTGCACTCCGGATACCCGGAGCACGACACGAACTCACCGTAGCGCCCGTGGCGCAGCACCATGTTGCGCCCGCACTTGGGACAGGTTTCTTCCAGCGGAATGTCCGGAACTTTCTTGCCCTGGTCCAGGCGGCGCGTGGTCTTGCAGTCCGGATACCCGGTGCACGCCATGAACTGTCCGAAGCGTCCGCGCTTCAGGACCATCGGACGCCCGCAGTTCTCGCAGTATTCCTCCTGCGACGTCTCCTGCATGTCGGCCGAGTCAAGGTCGGGCAAGTCAATCGGGTTTTCTCTCGTGAACGTGCAGCTGTTGGGATCGTTCTTGTCGTACGACGAGCACGCGTAAAACGACCCGTGTTTGCCCCACTTGATCACCAGCGGCGAGCCGCACCGTTCGCATTTCTCCTCGGTGGGCTTCTCCATCCGCTTGATGTTCTCCATGTGCTTGCGGGCATAGTTCAGGTCTTTCTCGAATTTCTTGTAAAACTCGCCCAGCGCGTCGGTCCACTGCTCCTTGCCTTCCTCGATGTCGTCCAGCTCTTCTTCCAAACGCGCGGTGTATTGCAGGTCGAAGATGTCGGGGAAGTTCTCCACCAGCAGATCGGTGACGACCAGCCCGATCTCGGTCGGCACGAACTTGCCCCCGACTTTCTGCACGTACTGCCGCTCCTGGATGGTTGTGAGGATCGCCGCGTAGGTGGACGGACGCCCGATGCCGCGCTCTTCCAGTTCCTTCACCAGCGACGCCTCGTTGTAGCGCGGCGGTGGCTCGGTGAAGTGCTGCTCCGGCTTCAGCTCGCGCAACGCGAGCTTCTGTCCCGCTTCCAGCGGAGGCAGCTTGTGACGGAGCGCCTCATCTTCCTCGTCCTTGCCTTCCTTCGACTCCTCATAAACCTTGAGGAAGCCTTCGAACTTCAGGACGGAACCGGTAACCCGGAACGGATACGCGTCACCATTGGTGCGCGCCTCGATGTCCACCACCGTCTGGTCGAAGACGGCGGGCGTCATCTGCGACGCCACGAAGCGCTGCCAGATGAGCTTGTAGACCTTGTACTCGTCGTCCTTCAGATATTGCCGGATCGAATCCGGATGCCGCGCAACCGAAGTCGGCCGGATCGCCTCGTGCGCCTCCTGCGCCGCCTTGCGCGACTTGTAGAAGTTCGGCTGCTCGGGCACGAATGCGGCGCCGAACTGCTGCGGAATGAATTCGCGCACTTCGGCAAGCGCATCTTTGCTCACGTTCACCGAATCGGTGCGCATGTAGGTGATCAGGCCGACCGAGCCTTCTTCGCCGAGTTCCACGCCTTCGTACAGGCGCTGCGCCAGCATCATGGTGCGCTTCACGCTGAAGCGCAGCTTGCGTGACGAATCCTGCTGCAGCTTCGACGTGGTGAACGGCGGCGCCGGACTGCGGCGGCGCTCCTTCTTCTCGACGCCGGTGACGGTCCACTCGGCCTTTTCCAGCGCCGCGTTCAGGCGCTCGGCCGTGGCCGCGTCGGGGACCACGTTCTTTTCGGGATTGGCGCCCACCAGGTGCGCGTCGAATGCCGGCGGCTTGCCGGCGGCAAGGTGCGCGTCCAGCGTCCAGTACTCGGTCTTCTGGAACGCCTTGATTTCGCGCTCGCGCTCCACGATGAGGCGCAGCGCGACGGTCTGCACCCGGCCCGCGCTCAGCCCGCGGCGGACCTTGTCCCACAGCAGCGGCGAAATCTGGTAGCCCACCAGCCGATCGAGGACGCGGCGGGTTTGCTGCGCGTCCACCAGGTTGCGGTCAATCGTGCGCGGATGCTCGAACGCCTCCCGCACCGCCCGCTGCGTGATCTCATTGAACGTGACGCGATGGATCTCGCGTCCGTTGGCCGCCGCCTTCTTCGCTTTTTTCTTCTTCGATCCGTTGCCGCCCAGTTCGTCGGCCAGGTGCGCGGCAATGGCTTCGCCTTCGCGGTCCGGATCGGGCGCCAGATAGATGGCATCGGCGCCCTCGGCCAGCTTCTTCAGCTTGGCAAGGACCTTTTCCTTGCCGGGAATAACGACGTAGTCCGTTTCAAAATCGTTTTCAATGTCCACGCCGAGGTTGCTCTTGGGCAGGTCCTTGACGTGCCCCAGCGACGCCTCAACCGTGAAGCCCCTGCCAAGATATTTCTGGATGGTCTTCGCCTTGGCCGGCGATTCGACGATGACTAAACCCTTTGACAAAATCTTCGACAATATTCCCTCTCTGGTTCCCTTAAGAACGACAAACTAGCACGGAAGTTGCAAGCGTGGCGAATCGCGGTACTCGTTTCAACAACAAGCGCGCCCTTGGCTGCTGGCTCTTGGCTCTTCGCTTGAAGCACTTGCAGCGAGCGAACGGGTTGAAGGAGCGCTTTCAGAACGCCTTGACGTAATTCTTGCCCGGCAATTGACGGATTTTCCCCGCCAGCTCCAGCTCAAACAGCGCCGCAAAAATCTCCGACGACGAGAGCTGCGTCTCGAGTGCCTGCACGATCTCGTCAATGTGGGTTGACTCGTCCGCTTTCAGGAGGCGAAAGACACTGCGTTCGTGATCACTTAACGGTTCGTCGCTGAATAGAGATGCGGCAGCCCCCCGTTCGGTTTCAGCGCCCTCCGCCGGGGTCAGTGCAAGTCGCACATCCGGCGGGAGTTCCTCCCAAACGTCTTCCCATGTCGCGGTCAGCTTGGCGCCCTGCTTGATGAGCGTGTTCGGCCCCCATGAGGTCTTGTTGGTCACGTTCCCCGGCACCGCGTACAGGTCGCGGTTCTGCTCCAGCGCCATGCGCGCCGTGATGCGCGTGCCGCTGTACTCGCCCGCCTCGACGACCAGCACGCCGAGGGCGAGCCCGCTGATGATCCGGTTGCGAATGGGAAAATTCTGCGGCGCGGCAAACGTGCCCAGAGCAAATTCGCTGACCAGCGCGCCGCCGATTTCGAGCAGGCTCTCGGCCAGGGGCTTGTTCTCGCGTGGATAAACCACGTCAACGCCGGTGCCCAGCACGGCCACGGTCTTCCCCTTGGCGTTGACCGCGCCCCGGTGGGCCGCCGAGTCTACCCCGCGCGCCAGCCCACTAATAATGATGAGGCCGCGGGCCGAAAGGTCGCAGGCCAGCCGTTCGGCCATGCCCACTCCGTAGGGGGTGGGGTGCCTGGTCCCGACCACCGCAATTCCCGGCTGCGCCAGCGCTTCCACGTTGCCGCGGACGTACAAAACCAGCGGCGGGTCGTAGATTTGCCGCAGGCGCGCCGGATACGCGGCGTCATCGAGGCCAACGACCTGCGCCCCGGCCGACGCCGCCCGCACCAGCTCTTCCTGCGCCGCCTGCATCGCCTTGCCGTTGAAGATCGCCTGTGCCGACGCCGCATGCAGCCCGGCTGCTTCCAACTCGGTCAGCGATGCGTGAAACACACTGGCCACCCCGCCCAGCGACTCGGCCAGTCTCTTCGCGCGCGCCGGCCCTAGTTGCGGCGCCTGCGCCAGCGCCAGCCAGTACAGCATCTTTTCCGGAGAACCCGCGGGAGTCGACATGAGGCGTGCCTTTTACACGCCTGCGGGTAGAAGTGCAAGCGCAGTCATGCGTCGCGCGCCGCCTGCTAGAATTCCCTCGCCCATGCCCCGCCCGCGCGTCTCGGCGATCTCGTTTCTCAACACCGCGCCGCTGATGTGGGACTTCGAGCGTACCCCGCTTGGCCGCGAATACGACATCAGCTACACGATTCCCTCACTGTGCGCCGAGGCGCTGCGCTCCGGCGCGGCCGACATTGGCCTGATCCCCGCGGTGACGTATTTCAGCATTCCCAACCTGGTCATTCTGCCCGACGTCTGCATCGCGGCGAAAGATGCGGTGCGCAGCATCCTGCTCATCGCGCGCAAGCCGCTGGAGGAAGTCGAAACCGTGGCCGCCGACGTCAGCTCGCGGACATCGGTCGTGCTCTGCGACCTGCTCTTGCGCCGCTGGTTCCCGGCGAACGCCAAGGGCGCGCCGCGCGAGTTCACGCGCGCCGAGCCTGATCTCGACGCCATGCTCGCCGCGCACGACGCCGCGCTGCTCATCGGCGACTCGGCCCTGCGCGTAGACGCCACGCGCTACGGCGTGTTCGATCTTGCCGCCGAGTGGCGCCGCATGACCGGTAAGCCCTTCGTCTTCGCCTTCTGGGCGGTTCGGGCCGAGGCCCTGCAGCCCAACATGCCCGCGCACTTCCGCCTCTCGCGCGACCACGGCCTCCAGCCCGCCAGCATTGATGTGCTGGCGCGCGAGTGGGCGCCACGCGTCGGCATTTCGGAAGAAGCCGTGCGCGGATACTTGACCGAAAGCATCAGCTTCCAGCTCGATGCGGAAAACCTAGCCGGCCTGCACCTGTTCCTGCGCTACGCCGCCGAAGAGCGCCTGCTCCCCCCTGCGCCAGAGTTGGGTTTTCTTGGGCTTGCAAACAGCGATTCGCCAGCGGTGCACCGCGGGAAGTACTAGGAGCGCACTGCCGACTAACGAATCGCCCTTCAGGACGGCGCTTGAATCCGCCAAATTGTGACGCATGATTGCGCTTTCTTTTTTTTGGGGGGGAGGTATGTTCCCGCCTCCGGACACCGATCTGGAGGCGAAAGATATGGTGCCAAAGGGAAGTTTCAGATGGACTTACATTTGGGCCGCACCGGCGCTGGTCATACTGGTGCCGTGCATCTGTTGGAGCCAGGACGATGCCGCCGGCAAGCCCGCGTGCACAGCAACTTGGGATTGCCCACAGAATGGGCTTTCGGCGAGCTGCGAATGTAACGCCGCCGACAACACCGAATCCTGCTCATATCACGGTGGCAGCTGCCAAACTGTCGGATCCTGCTGCAAACAGAGTGTTACGAACGGAATCAACTGCTCAGAGATGTCATGCAGCGGAAGGCCGGGAAACCAAACACAATTGCGACCGAAGAGTTGGATTGGATGTACATCAGTCGCCAGCATTCGAAATAGCGTCCCGAGCACGCTGTTGCTCGCCAGCCTATCAGCACAGCCCGCGACTGGGGTTCCCGAATCCTTTGGCATCGTCAAGATTTCCAATCCGACAAACGCTCCGCTCGGAATCTCAGACATCCGCTACTCTCTCTCTCCTCAGGAGCTCAACAAAGTCTCTGTTTCGGTAGAGAACTTGGGCGATCAGAAGGTCGTCGCTTATGAGCTATGGTGGGACATCTATAGCGGCGATTCGGTACGCCGGATTCCTGTGTACGCCGACAATTGGATCTCGCCAACGGGCTTGCTCGCTCCGCGGGCCTCAATTCGTGAGCCAGTAAGATTCTCCGTAGGTGGCAAGGATGTCATCCAGCGCGTCGTCGTTACAGTTGCTTATCTTGAGTTGGGAGACGGGAGTCGCTTTGGCCCAGATGCAAAGGACTTTAACAACTATCTCGTTGCAAAACGTACCCGTATCATTGAGGTGTACGGTCGCGCACTCGCGGCGCTTCAGTCGGGAGGTGAAGTTGCCCTCCGGTCGTTTCTCCGGCCGTCAATCTCAGACGATGCGTTTCAGGGTACCGCCAAGCAGCGACTGCTCGAAGCTATCGGGAGTGGGGGCCTAGTCAGCTTCAACGCAGAAGTCAGTCGCGTGCGCAACCTCCGACCCTGAGCAATGCACCTATGCGGTGGGAGGAAGTTCCTTCCCACCGCATTCTTTCTGATCCTGCATCCAACCTCAGGTGGTCCCGATGCGCTCCGGGGTGTGCATCGGTCCCGGCGGCCATGACGGAATTCGCTGTTCTCAAATTCAATCTGCGCTGGCTGGTTCACCTCGGTGGACCGGGCCTGATCCTGATCGGCATCGTCGATCAGTCTTTTGTCCCGCTGCCGGGCAGCCTCGACTTCGCCACCATCGTCCTCACCGCCGGAAACCCGAAATGGTGGCCCTACTACTGGTTCATGGCGACGGCCGCGGCGCTGTTGGGCGCATGGATCACCTATCGCATCAGCCGCAAAGGCGGCCAGGAGGCGCTGGAGAAACGCCTGCCCCACAGCAAAGTCGAGAAGCTCGTTAAGGGATTCGAGAAGGGCGGCTTCTGGGCATTGTTCATCGGCGCGCTGCTCCCGCCGCCGTTGCCCATGGTTCCGCTCGTGGTCGGCGCCGGCGCATTGCAGTATCCGCGGCGCAAATTCCTGCTCGCGCTCGGCTCCGGCCGAGTGCTGCGTTACGGAATCATCGTCTGGCTCGCGCAGCACTACGGACGCCACATCATCCGCGTCCTCCGGCAGAACGAAATACTCGTGATTGTGTCGTTCGTGATTTTCTCGGTCGGCGCCGCGCTCATCGGATGGCTCTGGACGCGCCATCAGAAACGCAAAGAAGTCGCACAGCGCGGCGCGCCGGAGCAGGCTGCCGCCTGAGAATCGCCTCCCGGCCCGTTGATTTGCGATGATGCGGGCCGCGCTCTTACAATCGAAGGTTGTATCGGACCAATGTTCCATGGCCCGATGACCCGATATTCAATGTCTCTCACCCACGCCCAGGCCCTCGACCTGTTCCGCTCCGATGACCTCATCGGCATCGGCATGGAAGCCGACGCGCTTCGCCGCAAGCTGCACCCTGAGGGCGTGGTCACCTACATCATCGACCGCAACATCAACTACACCAACCTGTGCACCGAGTACTGCACCTTCTGCGCGTTCTACGCGCCGATCAAGGGCCCCGGCGCTGCGAAGGGGTACGTGCTCGACTTCGACGTGATCTACGACAAGATCCGCGAGACGGTCGAACTCGGCGGCACCGGCGTGCTCATGCAGGGCGGGCTGCATCCCGGTCTGAAGCTGGAGTGGTACGAAGACCTGCTGCGCGGCATCAAGCAGCGCTTCCCGCAGGTGTGGCTGCATTGCTTCTCGGCCTCGGAGATCATCCACTTCGCCGAGCTGAACGGGCTCACCATCCGCGACACCATCATGCGCCTGCGCGATGCCGGCCTCGACTCCATCCCCGGCGGCGGCGCCGAGATCCTCGACGACGAAGTCCGCTACAAGATCGCGCGCCTCAAGTGCCTCACTCAGGATTGGGTCAACGTGCACCGCACCGCCCACCAGCTCGGCATGCGCACCACGGCGACCATGATGTTTGGCGTGGGCGAAAAGCTGGAGCACCGCGTCAACCACTTCAAGGTCGTGTACGACCTCCAGGAAGAGACCGGCGGCTTCACCGCCTTCATCCCCTGGACGTTCCAGCCGCACAATACCGCGCTCGGCGGCCGCCACTGGGACGAAGCCACCAGCGTCGAATATCTCAAGACGCTCGCCATCTCGCGCCTGTTCCTCTCCAACATCGAGAACATTCAGTCGAGCTGGGTCACGCAGGGTCTGAAGGTCTGCCAGCTCGGACTGCGTTTCGGCGGCAACGACGTGGGCTCGGTGATGCTGGAAGAGAACGTCGTCAAGGCGGCAGGCACCTCGAACTGCACTACCGAAGAGGAACTGCGCCGAATCATCCGGGGCGCGGGCTTCCGACCAGCCCAGCGGGATACGCTGTACCGGACGATGTTCCTGAATTGAGAATCGGGCAGCTAGCGAAGAGCAGCCGTCACCAGCTTTACCCTTCCTTTTTGCACCTTGAAAAACGTGAGGCCGTCCTTCGAAAGGCAGATGGCGTTGTTGCCCGTTTCGTCGGTGGGTTGAAATACTGCGGTCAATTGACCGGTCACCCGGTCAAATACTGAATACCTGTACATTAGCATGTTCTTTGAATCTGGCTTGGAGAAGAAGACGACAACCTTACCTTCCACCGCCGCGACATCGGAAGCGTGAAATCCAGGTTCCGGAGCCGCGAACAGAATCCGGCGCGGTGCACCTCCTGGTGGAAAAACGAGCACGTGGTCGGACTGCAACATGTAGATCGCTCCGTCTTCGCCTTCCGCGGCGGCGGCCTCGGGCGAGCGGCTCTCAATGTCGCGGAGTGCATCTTCCGCAATCTGCTCCAATGAGTTGCGTACGACGTTTCCGGCGGGGCCGAACTCCACCAAATCAGTCTTTCCTCGCATTTGTTCCGCTGCCCGATCGTCAAAGTATCCATGCACAAGGATGTGTTCGTTTCCCAAGGCTACAAAGTTCCGAGCCCGAAAGCCCGTGGCGGTATTCAGATGCAATCGCGACGGAGTACTGGAGCCCTTGCCGTAGGTGTAAACGTCGTAGCCACCACGGCGGAGTGCAACCATAAGTCTGAGGCTTCCATCTCGACTCACCCGAAATGCCGTGAACTCGCGGTCGTCGTTTTCCTCCGCCGGCTCGTAAAAACTGAACACGCCGTTGGGTTCGAGCTTGAGAATTACGGCAGCCCTCGGACGGCCAGTATGAAAGAAAAGGTTGCCGTCAGCATCACACTGCGCGTTGTCGGTAAATCCGAAGGCAGGGATGCCTATGTCACGCGTGGTCGACGCACGTAACGGTATCGGGTCTTGTCCGAGGGCGACTGTAGTGCACACCAGGAGCAACGTCAAAATGCGCGCCATCAACAGCCCCGTTTCTGTTATGGCAGCCGCAACGCGGGTTCGCGCAGCGAAATATTGGGAGGGGTCATCCGGTCGGCGGCACCGGACAGATCGCCGCATGTCGGAATAAAAGCAACCAGTTCCATGCCGCGACCGGTGCGAGTCTGTCGAGACGCCTTGGCGTAGCGTAGGGGCGTCGCCTTCGGCAGTTTGCCTTCGGGCCCGCATCCATTTTCGGCGCTGCCAACGTAACAGCTCTGATTCTCACCAACCTAGCACTGGGTACCGGGAAACAAATCCCTGCATTGTCCCGAGAATCCCGAGCACGCGAGCGTGTTCCATCGCGTTTGATCACAAGTGCACGTGGTCTGTCTCGAAACGACTTGTCCTGATGAACACACCGCAGCTGCTGATGTGGCGGCGAACACAGCAAATATCAGCGCGAACGCCCCTTTTGGCATGGACGACCTCCTATCGAAAATCCAGCACCGAAAAGCTACCCACTTTTCCAGCGATCCCGCAAGCGGCAGAATGCGTCATTTGCAGATCAGCTTAGGCGCTCTGAGACCTCGTCTCGGACGGCTTCCGCCCCGCCCAGCGCGACACCCTGTACCGGACAATGTTCCTGAATCGAAGGTACTGGCTTGAGCGCTCGCTACTTCAGCGAAGCCGTCATGATCTGGAGAGTTCCGTGCTGCACCTTCAAGAACTCTAGCCCATCGTTTGAAAAGCAAACGGCATTGTTGCCGGTTTCAACACTTGGCTGGTAAGTGCGGAGCACCGCCCCGCTCAGGGCGTCGAGCAGCGAATAACGGTACTGAATCAAACCACGATCGGGAGACCTGGAAAAAGACACCAGCAATTGCCCGCCGTTCACCGCGATGTTGGAGGCGCGAAACCCCGGCTCCGGCGCCTTCACCTGGATTCGACGGATGACCCGTCCCGTCTGCGAGACCACCGTTACCTGGGTATCTTGCAACAGGTAAATATCCCCCACCTCGCTCTCGGCCGCAGCAGCATCGGGTGATCGTCCAAGGACCTCCTTCAGTGCGCTTACTGGGCCTTGGTCCAACGATCGCCGGAGAAGCTGCCCGGAAGCGTCGAACTCGAACAACCCACTTTTTCCTGCTTCAACCGCACTCGGCGCCTCGCGAAAATAACCTTGCAGCAGGACGTGGCCATTTTGGAGCATTGCAAAATTTCTGGCTTCCAGCCCCTGCGGGACATCCAGGCGGATCCTTGTTGGCATGCTCGCGTCGCTGCCGAACTCAAACAGGAGCGGTTTACCCTCATGCGCGTTCACCAGCAACCACAACTTTCCTCGCCTGCTTACCCGGAATGCTACAAACCATGCACTGGCCTCCTGTTGGGGCAGCGAGTAGACGCTTGTGCCGCCCTTTCGATTCAGCCGAAGAATAAGAGGATCGTTGTAAACACGGGTAGCGTGGAAATAAAGATTTCCGGCCTCATCGCATTGAGCATTTCCGAAGCCTCCGAACCCCGGAACCCCTGCATTACGCACGTCCGTAATTGCTAGTGTTATAGGGGGCGGCGCTGATGGTTCTTGCGCAGCCCCCGCCGTGGCAATCGCCGCGGCAAGTACAGCGTAACCAATGCGAGGAAAACTGTTGGTTCGCATTACTGTAGGCTGACTCCCGCTTTGTCTTGAGGAATTCCGTCGGTCGATCCGCAGCTTGCCCAGGCGATTCTGTCGTCATAATCTGGTCGAAACGAAGCATTCTCGATACGCCGTTCCTTCTCAATTCGACGACCCTGCGGTAGGCAACGGTCGGCAGCCATCGAAACGTAACACGACAAGGGAGGGTCGCTGCCGCAATATGTGCCGGGAAAGTCGTAGTCGCAATTTCCAATTTCACCCTCACAGGCAGTCGCCGAGACCATCTGCCCTGTGCAGGAGCAAAGAGTTTGCGTGGTGACCCTGCGACCGCCACATGGAAAAGCAAAGGTTCCAACCAGCAGCAATCCCAGAAGCACAAAGACCTTCCGAAGCGTTTCGTCCTTTGCAGCTCAGAATTCGCGGCATTGTCCCCCCTTGGTAATACGACATGCAAGCGTCAAAGAGCGTCACAGCCGATGTCGTGGCGTCGAAGGGACACATCGACAAATTGCGACGCCCGAGGCAACGCCGTCACATCAGGTACAATCATTTTTTCTGACTCCGCCGCCGCCGGCGGCAATAGAGAGAGCTTGTCGTTGAACATGATGACGGTGATCCCAGCCATGGCCCTGATGGCGGCGGGCTCTCCGCGCGGCGTGGGCCATTACTTCCGCACGCACTTCCTCGACACGACCTTCAAGGGCCTCTACCAGCCAAATGGCTTCGACCTGGCGCTGCTGGTTCCCTACTTCGTCGTCCTCATCATTCTGGCGTTCTACGGGCTGCACCGCTACGTCCTCGTCTATCAGTACTACAAGTATCGGCGCAATCGCTCGCCGCAGCCGCTCGGGCAATTCGCTGACCTGCCGCGGATCACGGTGCAGCTGCCCGTTTTCAATGAGCAGTTCGTGGTTGACCGGCTCATCGAGTCGGTGTGCCGGCTGAATTATCCCCGCGAAAAGCTCGACATCCAGGTGCTCGACGACTCCACCGACGAGACCGTCACCGTCGCCCGCGGCGCCGTGGAGCGCTGGGCGGCGCTTGGCTTTGACATCAGCTACCACCACCGCGACAATCGCGGCGGCTTCAAGGCGGGCGCGCTCCAGGAAGGCATGCAGTCGGCCAAGGGCGGGCTGATCGCCATCTTCGACGCCGACTTCACGCCTCCGGAAGACTTCCTGCTGCGCACCGTGCACTACTTCACCGACCCAACGGTCGGCATGGTGCAAACCCGCTGGACGCACATCAATCGCCACTACTCGTTCCTGACGGAAGTCGAGTCCATCCTGCTCGACGGCCACTTCGTCCTCGAGCACGGAGCGCGCTCGCGCCGCGGCGTCTTTTTCAACTTCAACGGCACGGCCGGCATCTGGCGCCGCGCCGCCATCGAAGACGCCGGCGGCTGGCAGCACGACACGCTCACCGAAGACACCGACCTCTCCTACCGTGCGCAGCTTCGCGGCTGGCGCTTCCGCTACCTGCAGGACGTGGAGTGCCCGGCCGAGGTTCCGGTCGAGATGACTGCCTTCAAGACGCAGCAGGCGCGCTGGGCCAAGGGCCTGATCCAGACGTCGCTGAAGATTCTGCCGTCGGTCCTGCGCAGCAACGTGCCGCGCAAGGTGAAGGTCGAAGCCTGGTACCACCTCACGGCCAACATCAGCTATCCGCTCATGATCGCGCTGAGCGTGCTGCTGTTGCCCGCCATGATCATTCGCTTTTACCAGGGCTGGTTCCAGATGCTCTACATCGATCTGCCCCTGTTCCTGGCCTCGACCTGCTCGATTTCCAGCTTCTATCTGGTCTCACAGAAAGAGCTCTACCCGAAGACGTGGAAGCGCACGTTCCTCTACCTGCCGTTCCTGATGGCGCTCGGCATCGGGCTCACCATCACGAATTCGAAGGCGGTGATCGAGGCGCTGCTCGGCATCCGCTCGCCGTTCGCGCGCACGCCCAAGTATCGCGTCGAGTCGCGCAAGGACAGCGCCGCCCGCGCCCGCAAGTACCGCCGCCGCCTCGGCTGGGTTCCCTGGATCGAGATCGCCATCGGCGCCTACTTCGCCACGACCGTCTACTACGCAGTGGTCAACGAGAACTACTTCACCGTGCCCTTCCTCGGACTGTTCGTGCTGGGCTACTGGTACACCGGCCTGATGTCGCTGCTCCAGGGCCGCTTCGAGCGCCTCTCGCTCACCGCCACCGAGCCGCACAGCAAACCCTACGCCGTCGGGGTCTAAAAGTCGCCGGCCTTCGGTCGTCGGCGAAGGGGCTGGGACTGACACGAACGAAGCCCCACGACGCTGTTCTCTCTTGAGAGTGTCACCAGGTTGCGCGCGATGGTGAACAGCCACGAGCTGAAGGCCGTCTTGCCGTCGTACTGGTGCGCTTCCTCGATCACGCGCGTCCAAGTGTCCGGGAAGTGGTCGTCGGCCGCGGCGCGATGGCTACCGCGCCGTCCAGTCCTCAGCAACCCCGCCCCGAATGCTAGAATCTCGCTTTTTCCCACGAGGTATGACCTTGCGCAAAATCATCGCTGCCCTGTTGCTTGTCTGCTCCGTTTCCGCCGCCGCCCTCGAGCGTCAATCGAATGACGACTACCGCGCGCGTCGCCAGAAACTCGGCGCGCTCGCCAAAGGCGGCGCCGTGCTGCTGTTCGCCTCCACCGAGGCTTCGGCGGGCGACGCCATCAGCGGCTTCCGCCAGAACAATAATTTCTACTACCTCACCGGCAATCCCGAGCCTGGCGGCGCGGTGCTGGTGGTGGGCGCGCGTGAAGCGGCCGACGACAAGCCCGCGCGCGAGTACTCCGAAGTTTTGTTTCTCCCGGCGCGCAACATGGTGCAGGAGAAATGGACCGGCCCCAAGCTCGGGCCCGACAGCCCCGAGGCCAGGCAGGTCACCGGCTTCGACCGCGTGGCCTCCCTGGAGACATTGCCGCGCGTCCTCGCCGAACTCGGCCCGACCAGGATCTACGCTGACGTGCCTCGCTGGAACGGCACGTCGCCTGACGCGCAGGGCATCGAGGGCCTCGCGCGCCTGAACGCCATTTCCGGCCAGGTCGCCGACGCCAAGCCGCTGCTGGCGCAGTTACGCATGGTGAAAGATGCAGGCGAGCTCGCGCTTATCCGCAAAGCGACCGACGCTTCCGTTGCCGCGCACCTGGCCGCCATGCACGCCATGAAGCCTGGCATCAACGAGCGCGAAATCTCCGCGCTCATGCAGTACGAGTTCTTACGCCGCGGCTGCGAGCGCTCCGCCTACGCGCCCATTGTGGGCTCCGGCTTCTACTCCACCGTGCTGCACTACTCCGCCGACGACAAGACCGTGGCCGACGGCGACGTGGCCGTGCTCGACGTGGGCGGCGAATATGGCATGTACGCCACCGACATCACGCGCACCCTGCCCGCCAACGGCCGCTTCACCGACCGCCAGCGCGAGATCTACAACATCGTGCTTGGGGCGCAGCAGGCCGCCATCCACGCCTTCGTCGCCGGCAAGTCGATGCTGCGCGGCGACGGCCCCGACTCGCTCAACAAAGTCGCCAGGGACTACATCAACACTCACGGCAAGGACTTGCACGGCGAGCCGCTGGGCAAGTACTTCATCCATGGCCTCGGCCACTTCGTCGGACTCGAAGTTCACGATCCCGGCGAGAACGTTCCGCTCACCGCCGGCATGGTCTTCACGCTCGAGCCCGGCATCTACATTCCCGAGGAAAAGCTCGGCGTGCGCATCGAAGACACGTTCATGGTCGCTGCCGACGGCTCGCTCGTTTCGCTCAGCGCCAAGCTCCCCAGAACGGCCGAAGACGTGGAGCGCGAGATGAAGAAGCGTTGAACACCGCGCCATCGGGGCGGGTCATTGGGTCCTGACAGCTCGACTCTCGTGACCCGGCCCAATGAACAATAGACCGATGACCCGGTGTTCATTGGCTCTGTTATCCTGTGAGGCTGCATGCTGGTCTTCTATATCGCGCTGGTGGTGTCAGTGCTGGCGCTGGTGTGGGCAGGAATCGCGATCTTCCTCAGGGTGCGCCGGCACATGAGTGAGTCCGCCGGCAACGGGGCTTCGCGGAACCGCACCAAGACCGGCAGCCGAGACGAACAGCCATGAGCAAAGCCACTTCACAAGTCCAGCCGCTCGCCCGCCCGCTTGTTCCGGCGTTCGTGCGCGAAATCACGCTGATTGTCAGCGCCAGTCTTTTTGTCGCGCTTTGTGCGCGCCTCACCCTTCCGCTGCCCTTCACGCCCGTGCCGCTCACGCTGCAGAACTTCGGCGTGCTGCTGGTGGGCATGATGCTGGGCGCCCGTCGCGGATTCGCGGCCCTGGTTCTCTACCTCGCCGAAGGCACGCTCGGAATGCCCGTATTCAATCCCACCGGACCGGGCGGCCTCGCACAACTTCTCGGCCCCACCGGCGGATATCTGATCGCCTATCCGCTGGTCGCTGCCATTGCAGGATTTTTCGCTGACCGCGGACGCAAGTGGCTCACGCCATCGCTCGCCCCGGCATTTTTCGCCGAGCTCTGCCTGGGCGCCGTGCTTGCGGAAGCCTTGCTCTTCGCCGCAGGCGTGGGCTGGCTGGTGCTGATTTCTCGCCAGCCGCTGCTCAACGTGGCGCGCTTGGCCCTCTACCCGTTCCTCTTCGCTGAAGTCATCAAGATCATGGCCGCCGCAGGGTTGGTGTCGCGTCCGGGCGTGGCGCGCCTGCTACGGAGCTGATCGTGGCTGCCAATTCCGACTCCGCCGTCCTCACCTCGGCCGCCGACGTGCGCGACATCACCGTCGCGCACAGCCCCGATTCCGACGACGCGTTCATGTTCTACGGGCTGGCGACCAACAAGGTCCGCCGCGCCGGCCTGCGCTTCACCCACGTCCTTTGCGACATCCAGACGCTCAACCAGCGCGCCATGGGCGACGCTCCCTACGACCTCACCGCCATCTCCTTCCATGCCTATCCGTATGTGCAGGAGAAGTACGCGCTGCTCACCGTGGGCGCCAGCGTGGGCGAAGGCTACGGGCCCATGGTGGTTTCGCCGCGCGCCCTCACCCAAAGCGAGATCAGGCGCAAAACCATCGCTGTCCCCGGCACGCTCACTACGGCCTACCTGGCGCTGAAGCTGTTCGCGCCCGAGGTGCAGACCGAAGTCGTTCCCTTCGACCAGATCATTCCGCGGGTGCTGGCCGGCAAATACGAAGCCGGACTCATCATCCACGAAGGCCAGCTCACCTTCGCCAAGAGCGGGCTGCACCGGGTGCTTGACCTGGGTGACTGGTGGCGCCGCGAAACCGGCCTGCCGCTGCCACTGGGCGGCAACGCCATCCGCCGCGAGCTGGGGGCGGAGCTGATCGCAAACATCGCTTCGGCGCTGCGCGAGAGCATCGAGTACGGGCTGTCGCACCGCGAGCCAGCGCTCGCCTACGCCATGCAGTTCGCCCGCGACCTCGATCCGCAGCTCGCCGATAAGTTCGTGGGCATGTATGTCAACGAGCGCACGCTGGATTACGGCCCTGACGGCCGCGAAGCCGTCCGCCGCCTGCTCGAGATGGGACACGCCGCCGGCATCATCCCGCACGAGATCAAGCTGGAGTTTGTGGGGTAAGAGAACTTCCACCACACAGACACAGAGTCACAGAGAAAAAGTCACTCATTCTTTTCCGAGAAAGGGACGGGAGAGCACGTGATGAACGTTCTGCCGTCTTTCTCTGCGTCTCTGTGGTAAGTGTTATCGCCCCGCTCCCGCCGAGTAGTGCTTTCCGATGATCACGCCGATCTCCACCGCCGCATCGGCATCGAGCCCGTCAAACTCGAACCCTACACCCTCGGCCACGCGATAGCGCGCCACCACGCGCAGGGGCCGCTGAATGCCCTCGCGTTCATCCACGACGACCAGATCGTAGAGCTGCCCGAGGCGAAAGTCTTTCTGCGTGTCTACCAGGAGACCGCCTCGCCCAATCACCGCCACAGGCCCGAGCACTTCCTTCTCCGCGGTAGTTGCGACTACTTTGGCCGAGGGTGGCAGCGCCACCCGTTCAAACTTCCGGCGCTCGTGCACGCAGCCCTCCCCGTCGAGCTGACTTGCGGGAACTATGCAGAATCCACGGCACTACTACCAGCAAAAAGGTACCACCTTCACAAGGCCAAAATACGCCAAATCGCGTCGCCCCCGGGACTTCTACTGTATCGGTTCGGGAAACGAGAATATCGGGTCAATATCCACCGGCACTCCGGTGACGCCGGCCAGCGACTTCTTCAGTTCATCCGGCATCTTGTCGTAACGAGCCAACAGCGCTTCTCCGCGTTGCCGGTCGCCAGTCGCCTCGATCTCCAGCAGCTCTTTGGCGAGCGCCGCGATGGCTGCCGGCATCCGCTGATAATCAACCCGGTAGCGGCCCGAGACGCTGCGTGTGATCGCCTTCTGCTCCGCGAGGAAATTGAACTCCATCATCTCGGCGCGGCCATGCGCCTCAGCCACGCCGAAGCGCATGGTGCGAAACATGCCCGCGACATACGACGCGTAGTACTCCGGCAGGCGCTCTTTCGGCAGCGCACCCTTGTCCACGAGCCACTTCAAACCGAACATGCCCACGGTGTCAGCCTTGGCCTCTTCCAGCCCGCTGTAGGCCGGCCCAACCGCCTCGCGGATGTCCACCTGCTGGCCGTTGCGGCGGGCAAACGCCGGTCCCAGGCCGTGGCAGATCTCGTGCATCACGGTCGATGCCATGTAGCCTTCGCCCGAGGCCTGCGCCGCCTGCTCCGGTTCCATCAGCTTGCGCGCGATCGGCAGGATCACCACGTTCACGCGCGCATCCATGAAGTTCTTGAAGAACAGCTTTTTCGATCCCTTTTCCTGGTGGATGCGCGGATCGTTGGGCAGATTGTCGGCCACCGGCTGGTATCCATGGCGCAAGTCGCCGGAGCGGAACGGCGTGTCCATCACCTCCATGGGCGTGAGGTGTTTCTGCTTGCTCGGACGGTCCTCGGGCGGAAGCGGCAGCGCCTCCTGGATGTCAGGCACGTACTTCTGGTAAAGCGCCAGCTTCTGGCTCTCCTCGCGGTTGCGGATCATCACCGCGCCGCCGTAGCTGGTCTTCACGCCAAGCAGGCCGTCGAGATAGGTCTCGTAGGGCGCATAAATAATGTCGAACTTCGGATCGTTCAGCTCCAGCCAGGCGATATCGCTCGGGTAGTAGTCGTCGGTGAGCAGCGCGTCGGCGCGCAGCGTGAGGAAGCGCGCGAACGCCGGATCGTCGCTCAGCGCCGCGGCCTCCTTCAGCAGCCTGGCGGCGGGAAGAAGGAACTCGCGGTAGGCCACGCGGTACGGGATCGCGTCGAGTTCGCCGCCGTTGCGACGCACCACCGTGCGTTCATCGTAGATGGCCTTCTTCTTCTCCGGATGAGCGGCCACGTACTTCTCGATCTCTTCGCGCGTGATGCCCTCGGGATAGAATCCGCGGCCCGGCGAGAGCGATTCCGTGCCCACGAACGGCCGCTCCTCTTCCAGCAGATCGAAGCGGCTTCCGTTGATGCGCAGCATGCGCGCGATCTTCTGGTCCCGCGGGTTCCTGCTGTTCATCAGGCGCCTGAGCAGCGCCAGCGCTTCAGAATCCGACTGCCGCCAGTAGATGTAATCAATGTAGTGGTTCGCCTCCACCAGCTTGTCCACCAGTTGCCGCTCGCGCGCGCTCAGGCCAGCGCCGTTGAACGGCATCCGGTAGGGCTGCCACTTGGCAAGCTGCTGGTCCAGGTCCGCCGCGGGCTTCAGACTCTGCGCGCCGCGCGCCGTGCCCGTACGCGCCATTCGCGCGGCCGGCGCCGGTTGCGTCTTTTTTTTGACAGCTTGCGCCGATGCTCGGTTGGCGGCGGTAAGACAAAGGGAGAAAACCAGGCAGGCACTCAGAAGGGTTCGCATGTAGGCCGAAAAATCTTATCACTCCGGATCGCCCGACCGGCCCCTCACTCGATCACCCGATGGTCTGGTGGCCTGCGTGTCCCTTCGTGTCTTTGTGTTTCCGCTTTAGATCTTGACCCTGTTCGCCAGTGCGTCCGATCACCCGCTCAACCGATTTATGATGGTGAGGTGCCCGACCCGCAAATCCTCCTGATCGACGCCGACGACACGCTCTGGGAGAACAACATCTACTTCGAGCGCGCCATCGCCGAGTTCATCTCGTTCCTGAACCACCGCGAGCTTTCGCCGCCCGAGGTCCGCGAGGTGCTGAACCAGGCCGAGCGCGATTCGATCGTCACCCACGGATACGGCCTGCACAGCTTTGCCCACTCGCTCGTGCAGACGTTTGAGCGCCTTTCGGTCGAACCGCTCACGCCGGCGCTGCACGAGACCATTCACGGCTTCGCCCATGCCATCGCCGAGCATCCCATCGAGATCATCGAGGGCGTGCCGGAGACGCTCCAGTACCTCGCCGGACGGCATCGGCTGCTGCTGGTGACCAAGGGCGTGATCACCGAGCAATCGGGCAAAGTCGAGCGCTCGGGCCTGAAGGAATACTTCACCGCCGTGGAGATCGTGGCGGAAAAGAATCCCGACGCCTACCGCTCCCTGGTCAGCAAGTACGCCCTTGCCCCCGGCGTGACCTGGATGGTGGGCAACAGCCCGCGTTCCGACATCAATCCTGCGCTCAGCGCCGGCCTGAACGCCGTCTTCGTGCCCCACGACCAGACCTGGGTGCTGGAGCACGAAGAAGTGGGCGTGCCCAGCGCCGCCGGAAAGCTGCTCCAGGTGCAGCGTTTCGCCGATCTGCAGGTCCACTTCTAGCACTCAGCATTCAGCACTCAGCCCCTGCACGCCCTCGCCTGGCAACCACCCTTTGCCGGGCTCAATCGTGTGAGGGCTGAATGCTGAAATGCCGAGTGCTGAGTGCTGCGGTCGGCGGTTACCCCGCGCACCGCCCCGGTTACTCCCGTGACCCTCCGAACCAAGCTAACCAATTAAGCCGTTGCCGCGGCGCGTGGTAGGCTCGCACTGCTCGGCGTATTTTTCTCCCACGCCTGCGTGGCGGTGAGAAAAGACAATTTCCGTCGCCTCCTGATGACGTTCGAGGCCCTCGCGGACCTTGGCCCCATCGTCACCGGCGAAGGCGACTTCTCGCAGACTTCGCGCACGCTGCTCGCTTCGCTGCTGGAAGCGGTGGGCGCGCGCGAAGGCGCCCTCCTTTCCTTCACCGACAAGCCCGCCGTGCTGCGTTCGCTGGCCGCGCAGGGATTCCTCGCGTTCCCCGACCCGGCGCTCATTCCGCTGCTGCCGCGCAACGTGCACGCGCTGAACACGGCCAAGCTGCCGCAGATCATCGGACCCGGCGGCACAACGATTGACAACTTCCTCAGCTCCAACGGCAACGTGGCGCCGGAGCTGTTCAAGTGCATCGCCCCGCTGCGCATCGGCAGCAAGCTGGTGGGCGTGATCGCGCTGGGACGTCGCCACGGCGAAGCGCTCTACGGCCCCGACGAAGTCGACGCGCTCACCCTGCTCTCGCACTATGTGGCGCTGGCGGTGCACAACTGGGCGCTGGCGCAGTCGCTGGAGCACCGCATCACCGAAAACCTGCGGCTGATGGCCTCGCTGCACACCTTCTACGACAACGCCCTGGAGGCCTTCGCCGCCGCCATCGACATCAAGCACGTCAACGTCCGCGGACACTCGCTTCGCGTGGGCCGCTACTCGGCCGGCATCGCCGAGGCCATGGGCCTGGAGCCGGCGCAGGTGGCGGGCATGCGCGCCGCAGGGCTGCTGCACGATATCGGCAAGGTGGCGGTGGACAAGCGCCTGTTCGCCAAGCCGGCGGCGCTCGATCCGGAAGAATTCCGCGAGATGGCCGACCACACCACCGTGGGCCACCGCATCGTAAGCGGCGTCGAGTTCCCCTGGCCGATCGTGCCCGAGGTGGTGCGCTCGCACCACGAGCGCGCCGACGGAACCGGCTATCCCGACAAGCTTCACCTGCCCGAGATCGCCATGCCCGCGCGCATCACCGCCGTGGCCGATACGTTTGACGCCATGGTCACCGAGCGCCCGTATCGCGCCGGCATGAGCGTGGGTGAAGCGCTGAGCGAACTGGTGCGCATCGCTCCGCAGAAGTTCGACCCGCAGGCGGTGCAGGCGCTGCTCATCCAGGTCCGCCGCGACGCCGCCGGCAGCAACCGCACGTCATTCCTCGACGAGAGCGTGGTGTGCAACATCGCGCCGACCGATGTGGACCACCTGGCCTCGTCGCTCAACCACAAGGCGACGAACGGGCGGGTGTATCTGACCTAAGACCGCCCTCCGCTGCCCGCTCCCCGATCTCCGCGTCGGCCAGAAGGCAGCATTTCGGTGGAAGCATCGGCCTTCAGGCCGGTGAAAACGACGCCCCCGAAGATTCTTCGGCCTTGGCCGCGGGCCGGGGCTGAAGCCCATTTTCCATGCGCCAGGATTCGCCGGGCTGAAGCCCGGCGCTTCCACCGGCGCGTTATCGCGCGCAATCCGGGCCTCCACCTCTCCTTCTCCCTACCGGATTTACCCATCAAGCCCCTTTGGGGCAAAGCCCCTCCCCTCCCCCCTCCCCCTTCCCCTCGGTCCAGCAGAATCAAGACTTTGGCGGGAAATTCCCGCCAATACAGGCGATCTACAGAGGTTAGAGGTAAATACAGGCGCCGCAAGGATTTAGCTATCAAAGAGCAAGGCCCGCGCGTGTGCGCAGGCCTGCTTCCAGTGTAGCGGATTCCGTGGGGAGAATGGGAAGGAGCAGCTGAGATTTATTGCGAATGTTGACAGCAGTTTGCGGAGAAATCTCGTGCTGTAGCGCTTGACAACATTCATGAGGGTCACGCGAACCGGCCCAGTCGGTGCTAGCTCGTGTGGCTGAGTTGCGATGTGATCGCGCGGTATCAAAGACTCGAGATCGGGGGCAGCGGGATGCCACGCAAGGCTCAATACGTGTGCCGAAACATTGGTGGCGGTTCCGCTAGCGCCGAAGGTTACGGTCACATTCGGAGCGACCGCTTGCCATTCGCTGTGCGGCTGTTCCAGGCGGCTCTTCGCCGGTCGCGATAGGTGCCAGAAATGGTGAGCCCAATGCTCCAACAACCACAAACGTGGTCAAGTCTCGAGTGTTCCATTGCATGTAGCTGATTTGATCAGCTTCAATCATCGGAGTTTTCGCCCTCCGCAACTTTTTCCGGCCTCCGGGTTTAACGGAACCAGAGAACGTGCACCTTGTTCCCCCTAGCACGCAAGGGCCGCGTGCAAAGCCTCACCGGGCTGGTTACTCCAGCCTGGTGGGGTCCTCCTCATACAATGTCATGGGCCCGCGGTAACGAACGCACACGGAGCACAACATGAGGATGACGCGGAACGGGCTTACATCCCTGGTCGCGGCCGGAGTGGTGGTGGTGGGTCTGCTGGCGGCCGCCGGGTTCGCGGAAAAGCGCGCCAAGACGCCGCAGCTCGACGAGAGCAAGCGCGCGCTGCATGCCCTGAATCGGCTGACCTTCGGCCCGCGCCCGGGCGAGGTGGACCGCGTGGCGCGCATGGGCGTGGACAAGTGGATCGAACAGCAACTGCATCCGGAAAGCATTGACGATGGCCAGCTCGAAGCGCGCCTCTCCGGCTTCCGCACGCTGAAGATGGATTCACGCACGCTGGCGCAGAACTTTCCGCCGCCGCAAGTGATCAAGGCGGTCGCGCAAGGACGCCGTCCGCTGCCCAACGATCCGGAAAAACGCGCCGTGTACGAAAGCGCCATCGATCGCTACGAGCAGAGGAGAGAGAAGAAGCTCAACGCCACCGACAAGAACAGTCCCAATGGCAATGGGAACGACAACGGCAACAGCAATGACACCGCCACCGGCGCACCGGCCGATCCCAGCGAGCCTGACATGCGTGCCGGCGCGAATGGCGGCGGGCAGCCAGCAACCAACACGGCCGACGCCGGCAACGGGCGGCGCAATCGGAAAAACGACGATCCCGAACTGCGCGCGCGCCGCCGCGAAGCGCGGATGAATGCCGAGGCCAACGCCGACGACATCATGGCGCTGCCGCCCGAGCGCCGCATGGACGCGGTGGTCAAGATGCCGCCCGAGGACCGGCGCGCGCTCATCGCTTCCCTGCCGCCCGACCAGCGCCAGCAGCTCATGAACAGCTTCACGCCGGAGCAGCGGGAGCGGCTGCAGGCGATGCAGAACCCGATCGCCGTGCCGGTCAGCGAGCTGCAGCAGGCCAAGATCCTGCGCGCCGCCTATAGCGAGCGCCAGCTCGAAGAAGTGATGACCGACTTCTGGTTCAACCACTTCAACGTTTATCTGAACAAGGGCGCCGACCGCCTGCTGGTGGGCGAGTACGAGCGCGAGGTGATCCGCCCGCACGCGCTGGGCAAGTTCCAGGACTTGCTGGAAGCGACGGCGAAGAGTCCGGCCATGCTGTTCTATCTGGACAACTGGCAGAGCATCGGGCCGCACTCCGACGCGGCCGAGGGCCGCGCGCGCCGCAACAACAACGGCGGCGGCTTCCGCCGCAATCGCCGCGGGCCGTTCGCGCGCCCGTTCCCGGGCAACGAAGGCGGTCTGCCGCGTCCGCAACCGCAGCAGGCGAAGAAGCGCTCCGCCGGCCTGAACGAGAACTACGGCCGCGAGCTGATGGAGCTGCACACGCTCGGCGTGAACGGCGGATACACGCAGGCTGACGTGACCGAGGTCGCGCGCGTCTTCACCGGATGGACCATCCGCCAGCCGCAGCAGGGCGGGTCGTTCGAGTTCGATGAGCGCCGCCACGAGCCCGGGGACAAGCACGTCCTGGGACACACGATCAAAGAGCACGGCCAGAAGGAAGGCGAAGAAGTGCTGAAGATCCTGGCCGAGCATCCGAGCACGGCGAAGTTCATCTCGACGAAGCTGGCCATGCGCTTCGTCTCCGACACGCCGCCGGCGTCGCTGGTCGATCGCATGTCGAAGACGTATCTGAAGACGCACGGCGACATCCGCGAAGTGCTGCGCACCATGTTCAGGTCTGAGGAATTCTGGTCGCAGGACGCCTATCGCGCGAAGGTAAAGACGCCGCTGGAGTTCGTCGCGTCGGCGATCCGCGCCACCGGTGTGGACGTGGCCAACGCGATGCCGCTGGTCGGGCAGCTCAACCGCATGGGCATGCCGCTCTACCAGATGCAGCCGCCCACCGGCTACTCGATGAAAGCGGAGGCCTGGGTGAACTCGTCGGCGCTGCTGGCGCGCATGAACTTTGCGCTGGCGCTCGGCTCGGGACGCATGCCAGGCCTGCGCTTCGATCCGGAAGCGCTGCTGAATTCGCCGCCGCCCACGTCGGCATCGGCGGCCATGCCGGCAAGCGGCGACGACGCGCAGGCGACGCTGGCCATGCTGGAGTCGGCGCTGCTGGCCGGCGACGTCTCGGCGCAGACGCACGACACCATCGTGAAGCAACTGAATGATCCCCAGGTCACCGGCCGCCGGCTCGACGATCCGCGGCGGGCGCCGAATGCGGGAGTGATCGCGGGATTGATATTGGGATCACCTGAATTTCAACGGCGCTAGGAAACCGCTGCTGGCTGCTCGCCGATGCCAGCAGCCGGCAGCCAGGGGCCAGCAGCGAATTGAGGTTGTCATGATTACACGCCGCGTATTCCTGAAGTCCGGGGCCCTTGCCGCGGTCGGCACCGCGGCATTGCCCGCATTCCTTACGCGCGCGGTTTACGGCGCGCAGACCACCGGCGGACGCAAGCGCCTGGTCATCATCTTCCAGCGCGGGGCGGCCGACGGCCTGAACATCGTGGCGCCGCATGGCGAAGCGGCCTACTACCAGATGCGTCCGTCGCTCGCCATCCCGCGCTCGGGCGAAAACGGCGTGATCGACCTTGACGGATTCTTCGGCCTGCATCCCTCGCTGGCCGCCTTCAAGCCGCTGTGGGACCAGAAGCACCTGGCGATCGTGCACGCGGCCGGCTCGCCCGACAATACGCGGTCGCACTTCGATGCGCAGGACTACATGGAATCGGGCACGCCCGGGTACAAGGGCACGGAAGACGGATGGCTCAACCGGGCATTATCCAAAGAGGAAGCTGATGCGACGCCGTTCCGCGCCATTTCGCTGGGCGCGTCGCTGCCGCGCATCCTGCTCGGTTCGCAGCCGGCGGTGGCCATCAACAGCATCGCCGACTTCGGGGTGGGCGGGCGCAGTCCGGCCGCGCAGCCGCTGGCCAACACCTTCGAAGCCATGTACGCGCAATCGGTGGACACGGTGCTGCACGGCACCGGCGCGGAGACCTTCGACGCGGTGAAGATGCTCAAGTCGGCCGACCCGGCCCGCTACCAGCCCGCGCCCGGCGCCAACTATCCGCGCGGACGCTTTGGCGACGCGCTGCGCCAGACGGCGCAACTGCTGAAAGCCAACCTGGGCGTGGAAGTCGCGTTCACCGACATCGGCGGCTGGGACCACCACGTGAACGAGCCGCCGCAGCTCACCAACATCCTGCGCGACTTCGCGCAGTCGATCGCCGCGTTCTGGACCGACCTGGGCCCGCTCGGCGAAGACACGGTGGTCATCACCATGTCGGAATTCGGGCGCACGGCGCGCGAGAACGGCAACCGCGGCACCGACCACGGCCACGCCAACGTGATGTTCGTGCTCGGCGGCCCGGTGCGAGGCGGCCGCGTCTATGGCCAGTGGCCCGGCCTGGAGATGGAACAGCTCTATGAGGGCCGCGACCTGGCCCTCACCACCGACTTCCGCCGCGTGGTCGGCGAAGCCGTGGCGCGCCACGTGGGCAACACCGCGCTGGATACGGTGTTCCCGAATTTCGACAACTCGCCGAAGAAGTTCCTGAACTACCTGGGATAGGTCCGGCGTTAGACCCTGACGATTGTCATCCTGAGCGAAGCAAAACAGCCGGCAAGAGCCGGCTGTTTTGTGCGGTCGAAGGACCCCTATCGCCTTTTCGGACGCCGAGCACGTGAGCGCCTGGAATTCCGAGTCAGGGTTGATGGCGGCCCGCGCAAGGCCGAACCGTGCAGAAGCGCTCACGCGGCACATCCGTGGTGAAAGTAAGGATCCTTCGACGCGGCAACGCCCGCTTGCGCGGGCGCTGGCCTTGCTCAGGATGACCCCAAGGGCCTACCGCGCCGCCTGCTCCTTCTGGATCTGCGTGGCCACATCGCGCGACTCGCGGTCGAAGGTTGCGCCGATCACCTCGTCAGCAGAGCCCGACGACGTTTCCGCCGCCTTGTCGAGGGAGGGCGAGGTCACGCCCATGCGGAACAGCCGGTACTGAACCGTGCCCTGAAAGTCGTTGCTGCCCGAGGCGCTGCTCATGCCGGTGGCCCGGCTGAGGAAGCCGCCAATTTTCTTCTTGGTGTTGTCCTTGGCGGTGACGTCGGTGAAGACCACGTAGTCGCAGTCCTTCGACTTGGCGTCCGCCATGGCCGGCGCCTGGTCCGGGCCTTCCACCTGCACCACGTCATAGCCGAAGCGCGCCAGTTGGGTGATGAGCTGGTCGCGCAGGCCGTTGCCGTTCAGCCCGCGGCTGCTGCGGTCGCCGATCGTGACCACGCCCACGCGGAGCTTGCCCGGAATCTTCTGTCCGACAACGCCGCCATGGACTTCCGGTGTGGGCGCTTGCGCGCGGGCGACCCCGAAGCCCGACTTGCCCATGCGGCCGCGCACTTCCGGCGTGGGCGCCGGCAGGCGCCCTGCGCCAAAGCGCACTTCCGGGGTCGGAGCGGGCGCCCGCTGCGTGGTGGCGCCGGCGCGGTTTCGGGCAGAGTTGCCCATCATCGCGCCCATCATGCCGCCGAAGCCCATCATCTCGGAGTAGCTGCTCACCTGGCGATAGCCGGCGGGCGGCTCGAACAATCCCGGATCGAGCGACGACCTGGAGATATCGAGCGCCTGCTGGCGCATGGCGCCGGACTGCCCGTCTTTGCCGCTGAACGTGGTGGTCACGTCAACCGGGTAGCCGAGCCTGGTCAGCGCCATGATCCCGGGGCCGGTGTACTTGATTTTGTCCTCGCAGTCGGGACGGCGTTGGCGCCCGCCCGGAGCCATCGGGCCTTCCATCATCTGGCGCTCGGGCCGAATGCACGAGAGGTGGCTCTCGGTGAAGTCGATGTACCAGCCGTCGCTCGACATCTGGAACGATCCCGGGTTGCAGGCGTCCGGGCTCGACTCGGCCGTGATGCTGGTCTTCACGTGCCGCGCGGTGTAGCCGAACATCTGCTTGCGCTCGCCGGTGTCGGTCACGCTGGTGTTGAAGGTGATGGTGCCGCCCTTGCGCGCGCCACCCTGCGGCCCTGCGTCTTCGTCCGGCGGCGGCGCAGATTGGCGGGGCGCACCCGCACGCGGCGCGGTGGCCGGCGCGGCGCCCGCTCCCGGCTGCGACTCGGTGGTGACCATGTACGTCTTCGTGCTGTCGTTCAGCGTGATCACCTTGCCGGTGTCGCACTGGTGGATGGTGATCATCCGCATCGGGCCGAAGTTCATCTCGTCGCGCGAGCGCTCGCCCTTGATGTACGAGGTGGAGTCGAACGAGTTGCCGCTCACCGACATGCGCTTCTTCACCGTCTGGTCGGCAAACAACGCGCTGAGCGGAACGAAGATGACGAGCAGGACACCAGCAGTGGAAAGGCGCTTCACAGGACCTCCCAGGCGGGATGGAGAGTACTTACGAACGCACGATTCTACATTGAATACCGGGTCATCGGGCCATCGGGCCATTGAGGGTTCCGGCGCGTGCTGCGCGCGGCCAGGCGCGGCCCAATGTTCAAGGCCGGATGACCCGAAAACTCAACGTTCGCCGGCGCCCACCGCCCAGGCGTCCAGCGACAACGACCGCAGCAGGTTGCGTCGCATGCCGGCCTCGAGCTCTCCCAGTCGCTGCGCGGCGCGCGCCAGCCAATCGAAGTCCACGCGCTCGCTGATCGCGCGCAATTGCGGAACGGCGTCGTGGTTGCGCACCAGGTCCGGCGCGCCGGACTTGAGCATCATCACATCCTGCAGCAGCGAATACGTGGTGCGGACCAACTGGTCGGTCTTCTCTTTGCCTTCGGCGCCGGCGCGATAGCGCTCGGTCACCTGGAAGAGCGCGCTGTGGTCGGCGTCTCCCGCGGCCGCGGCCAGCAGCGTGAGCGCATCCAGGCGCGCGGCGATGTACGCCGCCAGGTCGAAGGTGCGCGCGCGGCCAACGGCGCCGCCGGCTAGCCGCGCCACCAAGGCGCGCTGCCTGGCGTTCAGCTCGGGCCGCGACTTTTCCAGGTACTTCTCCAGCTCCGCCACCGGCAACGGCGTGAGAGTGAAGGTCACGCAGCGCGAGCGGATGGTGGGCAGCAGCGCTCCCGCGTTTTCCGCGAGCAGAAAGAGGGTGGCGTACCCGGGCGGCTCTTCCAGCACCTTCAGCAGCGCGTTGGCCGCCTCTTTCATGAAGGCGGAGCCGGTGAAGATGTACACGCGCTCGCGCGCCTCGGCGGGGCGCAGGTAGATGCTGGCGATCACGCGACGCACCTGGTCCACCTTGATCATCATCTGCGGCGGGTCGGGCGGGATGATGGTCACGTCGGGATGCGTCTGCACGAAGATGCGCGTCTCGCGCTTATCGGCGTCGCGCAATGCCTCGCGCGCCTCCACTGCTTCCTCGAACCGCGCGCGCAAGTCGTCGGCCTGGGCGATGCGCACGCAGTTGGCGCAACGTCCGCAGAAATCCGGCAGCCCGTCCCTGGAAACTGGCGGATCGTTCCTGGGGGGACCCAGGCAGTTCATCGCCTTGGTGAGCATCTGGGCGAGGGTGTACTTCCCCGCGCCTTCGGGCCCGGCCAGGACCAGGCCGTGCGGCAGCCGTCCGCGGCCGAGCATTTGCCGCAGCCGGGTGACTACTTCGACGTTGCCGTGGAAATCGGAGAACATGAATCGCTATTTTCCGGCGGCGCGGCGCGCCGAGAGGACCGCTTTTCGCGCCCGCTCGCGGTACAGGCGCAGGCACAGCACGATCCCGCCCAGCACGCCGACGGCGCACGACGCATTGTGCGCCCACCAGTCGGCCATGAAGAGCTGCTGCCGTTCGGCGGGCAGCAGATCGACGAAGTCCTGCGGCACGTCGAGCACTCCGTTGCGCGCCAGCACGTATCCCAGGGCGCCCGCCAGCGCCGCCGCAAGCGCAATCATGGCAAACAGGAGGCCTACGGGGCGCAGCAGTTCTCCCGCGCCCAAGGCGCGCCGCGCTCCGGCGCGCGCCGCTGCCGCCAGCAGCACGCCGAACGGCAGCGCCAGCCACCACGTGTCGGCCACACCCCAACCCAGCGCCAGCAGGGTGGGCGACGTGGTATCGAACAGGGGAACGTGCCCGATGGTGAAGTACTCCCCGGAAACGCGCACGGCGACCTGGTCCTGAATGATGCCGTAGGCCATGGCCGCACCGGCGCCGAGCGCCACGATCCAGAGCCACGCCAGCGCCGCGCGACCGTTCATGCGCCGCGGGTGACCGGCGCGAGCAGACGTTCGCGCACCGCGGCCACGATTTCGCCGTGCACCAGCTCCAGGGGCCGCCGGGCGTTCACCAGGAAAACGCGATGCGCGTCGCGGCGCGCGATCTCCAGGTATTGATTGCGCACGCGCTCGAAGAAAGCGCGGCTTTCCTGCTCGAAGCGGTTTTCGTCGCCTTTCGCCAGGCCGTGCCGCGATGTATTCCTGCGGCGCGCGCGCTCCACGCTGGCCGCCGGGTCAGAGTCCATCACCACGGTGAAGTCAGGCTGAAGGTTGCCGCAGATCACGCGATGAACGTCGAGCACAGCGGCGCTGCCCAGCCCGCGTCCGGCGCCCTGGTAGGCTTCGGAGGAATCGGTGAAGCGGTCGCAGAGAACGTACTTGCCGGCGGCGAGGGCGGGATCGATGACTTCGGCGATCAACTGCGCCCGCGCGGCGAACATCAGCGCCAGCTCAGCCGTGGGAGAGAGATTCGCGGTGCCGGAGTTGAGCACGATGGCGCGCACGCGCTCGCCGATTTCGGTCCCGCCGGGCTGGCGCGTGGTCACCACGTCGAGGCCGTCGCCGCGCAGAACTTCGGCCAGCTTCTCCAGCTGCGTGCTCTTGCCGCAGCCGTCGAGGCCCTCGAAGGTGATGAATTTGCCGCGCCGCGCGCTCACGGCTGCATCATAGCATCGGGCCATCGGGCCATTGACAACCTGCCCCGCCGCGGAGCAGTTTTGTAGCCGGGCCGAATCATCTCTGGCCCTTGGGGCCCAGGGACCACTGGCCCGATGTCCCGATCTTCACTGCCATGCGCCTCGGCGATGACATTGACGACTACTGCTCGCGCTGCAAGCGCACCACCGACCACTCGGTCGTCTCGCTGACGGGCGACGAAGCGCAGAAGGTCCGCTGCCGCACCTGCACCTACGAACACACGTATCGCAAGAACCGCGGCGGAAAAAAAGAGATGTCGAACAAGGAAGCGTTCGACCGCGTACTGGCCAGCGTGATGGGTCTGCAGCCTGCCTTCGGCAGTGCGCCTGAATCAGGCAAGAAGAAAAAGAAGCATTGAACTAGCGCGAGCCGCTGGCCGCGCGGCGCCGCGGCCCGAGAAGACCGGCAACCGCCTTCAGCAGGGCGGCCGGACCTTCGCTGGAATCCACGCGCACGTCAGCCGCGATGTCGGAACTCTGGCCGCGCCCGAGGCAGAGCAACACGACCGGCGTGGCATGCCTTTGTCCCATTTCCGACAGCGTCCTGCGCACGCTCTCCGGCATGGTGTGGCCGATGACGAGCACGTCAAAGCGCGACCCGTCGAGCAGTTTTTTCGTGTCGTCCGCGCCTGTGGCGTCGCTAACGTCGTAGCCGGCAGAACGCAATACGGCGTTCCGCGTTTGCAACAGGATTGGATCCGAGGACACCGACACGATTCGCTTCGCGGCTGGCATAGCGAATGCCTGCTCCTGGCCCTGTGGAATTTCTGGACTGCACACAGAGTACCAGCCAGTTGCCGCGCCGCAAGCGCCAATTTGCGCCCGGATTGCACCATGAATTGTGCAGCTCTGGATGCCGTGGCCCTGTGAACGAAGCCACCGGGCCGTATCCAAACCGGACATTCGCGGCGTGGGTGGAATGCTGGTCGCCTGCGCGGTCGGATGTTTGTTGCTCAGCAAGCACGCTGGAACTCATTGCATTCCCAGCGGCCCACGGCTACCATTGCCCGCCGCAGACCGAGGAGGCGCCGTGCTCACCGTTCAGACCCGTAACGTCGCGCCCGACGTCGCCGTCGTCGAAGTCACCGGCCGCATCTGCATCGGCCGCGACTGTCAGCAGCTGGAGTGGCAGGTCAACGAACTCATCCAGAAGGGCACCCGCAAGCTGGTGCTCGACCTGACGAACGTTACCCACATGGACAGCACGGGCATCGGCATCCTGGTGTCCTGCTCGGGGAAGATGCGCGTTGCCGGCGGCGAACTGCGCGTGGCCGGCGCCACCGGCGCGGTCGAGAAGGTCATCAAGCTCACCCAGGTGGACAACATCGTCCCCCTGTTCCCCACGGCGGCAGCAGCAACCGAGAACTTCCGCACTGCGCCGGCCTGATCTGGCCTGCCTTGCTTTGGCGGATGTGGCCCTCTTCTTTCGGCTTCCTCTCGCTTCCCGGCGGTTTTGGCTTGGCGGTTGCAGCGACGTGACTGAAAGGCGCGGCCGGTGCGGCTTTCAGCCGCTATTCAGGCAGGTGAAGATTTGCGCGCAACTAGCATCATTCGCGGCGCTTTGCTTCCCGGGCTGCTGCTGGCAGCATTCACCGTAGGGTCACAGGCGCGCGGGGAGGAGGGTGCGCGCGCGGCATCCATCGCCCCACTTGTGGACTGGGAGTTCCACTCCGTGGTGCCGTTGGGGGCCGAAGCGCTGCAGTTGCCGCCGGCTGATCGCATGTTCGTGCTGTTCGCCACGGCCGAGAGTCCCGGCTTCGAGGGCATGCGCCGCTACGTCCAGGGAAGCACGAGGCTTGTGAAGGACCGCGACGGTGAGCCGGTCCGCTACTTCCCCGCCAACGTTTCGTTTCGTGTGACCGCCACCGCGCGGCGTCCGTACGCCGAAACCGGTGAGCCGCCGTTTTCGCTGAAGAGCAGGTATGCGCTCGACGACCTGCTGCTCCACCTGGTCTTCCGCGCGCGCGTCTACCGCGGCCTGAACGTGCGGACCCTGCAACCGAATGACGTGCAGCTGATTGGTGTCCCCGCCGATGTGCCCTACGACGAGCGCATTTACCGCGTGGACTTCACCCTGCGCGACGTCGCGGCCGAAGACCGCGTAGTCCTGGAAGTGCTCTCACCCGACGGCGAGCGGCTGAGCAAATTTCATTTGGAATTGATGTAGGAAAGGCGCTGTTGGCTTTTAGCTGTTGGCTCTTCGCCGAAAGCTCAGAGCCAAAAGCGCATCTGGAATAGCGCGTGTCCTCAGCCTTCCTCGCCCAACAACTCTTCCCCGGCTGAATACTGATTGCTCAGTGCTGACTGCTCCTGTTCCTCCAGCATGAACTCGAGCACTTCCTGCGGCGCCGACGAGGTCCACACCGGCGCGAACGATTGCCGATGCAGCGGCGAGGGCCCGTGCTCGCGCAGCGAGCGTATGTGCCGCGGCGTGCTGTAGCCCTTGTTGCTGGCCAGCCCGTACTCGGGGAACACCGGGTCCCAGGCAGCGATCATGCGGTCGCGCTCCACCTTGGCGATGATCGAGGCGGCGGCGATCGAGGCCGAACGCGCGTCGCCGTGGATGATGCGCGTCTGGCCGCACGGCCAGTCGATCAGCAGCGCGTCGATCAGCAGATGATCGGGCGCGGGAGTCAACTTGGCGACAGCTTCCGCCATGGCCAGGCGCGAGGCGTGGTAGATGTTCATCTGGTCGATGCGCGCCACGTCCACCGCCGCCACCGCCCAGGCCACGCAGCGTTCGCGGATGCGCTCGGCCAGCACCTCGCGCCGCTCGGCCGGCAGGAGCTTGGAATCGCGCAGGCCGCGAATGCGGTCCTCGGGATTCAGAATGACCGCGCCGGCCACCACCGGACCGAACAGCGACCCGCGCCCCACTTCGTCCACGCCGGCCACCAGCCTGGCGCCCGACGCCCACGCCTGCTGCTCGAACCGGGTGGTGCAGCGCAGCCGCTTCAGCAGACGCAGCTTCAGCGCCGACTTGGAGAGCTTCTCGGGATGGGCGGCGGGGCGAGGCAAGATATTTGCTATTTGTTATTTGGCGATGGATTGGGTGAAGCCCGTCGGCCGGAGTCTCCAAGACGGTTTCGCAATAACAAACCGCCAATAACCAATAGCAAATTATCTTCTCAAATCCAACTTCCTCCGGAATTCGGGGGCTGATTTATGTGAGAATGAAGGCGCGCATGCTGCTTGCGAATCCTTCATCCACTCTGCCTCGTCCAATTGTAAGGACATGCTGAACATCACGCTCCGCAAGAAGGCCCGGCAGTTTGGACGCCTGGTGCGCCACTCGGCGCTCACACCGCGCACCGGGGAGAACCACCGGCCCGTCCTCGGGCATCATGACGAACTGGGCGTCACCTTCATTGGGCACTCCGGCTTCCTGCTCCAGGTTGCGGGCCGCAACGTCGTCGTCGATCCGAATTTCGCCCGCTGGCTGTTCGTGCTGAAGCGGCTGCGCCGGCCCGGGCTGCGCCCGCAGGACCTGCCGCCGATTGACTACGTGCTGGTCACGCACGCGCACTTCGACCACCTGAACCGCCGGTCGCTGCGGACGATCGCGCGCCTTACGCGCCGCCAGCAGGGGCGCGCGCCCATCATCGTCGTGCCGAAGAACCTGCGCGACCTGGTGTTCGATCTCGGTTTCCGCGAAGTGATCGAGCTGGAGTGGTGGGAGGAGCACCGGCGCGACGGATTGAGCGTGACCCACGTGCCCTCACGGCATTGGGGCGCGCGCATGATCCGCGATTACCACCGCGGATACGGCGGATACGTGGTTCGCGCCGGCCGCCACAGCGTTTACCACGCCGGCGACACCGCCTACTTCAACGGCTTCCACGAAATCGGCAAGCGGCTGGCACCCGAACTCGCGCTGCTGCCCATCGGCGCCTACTCGCCGGCATCGTTCCGCAACGTCCACACCAGCCCCGGCGACGCGGTGCAGGCGTTTGTGGACCTCGGCGCGCGCTGGATGATTCCCATGCACTATGGCACGTTCCGGCTCTCGCACGAGCCGGTGGAAGAACCGCCGCAGCTCCTCATGGACGAGGCGCGGAAGGCCGGCGTCGACGACCGCGTGCTGGTGCTCCAGGAGGGCGTGACGCAGTTCTTCCGGTAGACCTCGCGGTTGAGAACGTCATGAGTGAACATCGCCTGCAGGACACCATCGCACTCCTCGCCCGCACGCCGGCGGCGCTCGACGCGCTGCTGCACGACCTGCCGGAGGTTTGGACGGAGACGAACGAAGGCGAGGACACCTACTCGCCCAAGATCGTGGTCGCGCATCTTATCCAGGCCGAACGCACCAACTGGATTCCGCGAGTGAAGACGCTGTTGGAGTTTGGTGAGTCGCGCGTTTTCGAACGCTTCGATCGCGACGAAGACGAGCGGGAGCGGCTGGCCAGGCCGCTGCCGCAGCTGCTCGACGAATTCGCCGTTGTGCGCCGCGAGAGTCTTGACGCGTTGCGCGTCCTCAACCTGCGCGATTCCGACCTCGCCAAGCGCGGGCGTCATCCCTCGTTCGGCCCGGTCACGCTTTCACAACTGCTCGCCACCTGGGCCGCGCACGACCTCACACACCTGCATCAGATTTCGCGCGTGATGGCGCACCAGTACCGCGAAGCGGTCGGCCCGTGGATCAAGTACCTCGGCGTGCTCCACTGCAACGGACACAGCTCATCAGACTAGATCGGTGGATTTCCGTTCATTCAGCCAGCAACACCCTCAGATCGCGAACGTTGTTTCCCGACGGCCCGGTGACAATCGCGTCGCCTGTCTTCTGGAACAAAGGAAATGCATCGAAGCTGGCCAGTGAACGGGATGCGTCGAAACCCGCTTCCCGCGCCCGTTCCAGGGTAGTACCGTCGGCGATGGCGCCGGCCGCCGGGCTGTTGCCGTCAATGCCGTCGGTCCCCGCGCTGAGGACGGCGATTTTTTCTCCCGCAATTCTTGTCGCGCAATAGAGCGCGAACTGCTGGTTGCGTCCGCCGGCGCCGCCGTTGCGGAGGCGCACCGTGACTTCGCCGCCGGAGAGCAGGCAGACGCGCGAAACTCCCTGGCGCAATTTGCGCAATCGCTCCAGCAGGTAGTCGGCCGCGCGAGCATAGTCCCAGTCGTCGCAGCTGTTGTCCACCTCCACCGCGAAGCCGGCAGCCGCGGCTGCCGCGGCCGCCGCCTCCAGCGCGTTCTTGTTCGAGAGAACGGGCCACCAGCGCGAGCGGGCGAAGGCCGGGTCGCCCGCTTTCGGCGTCTCGACCAGTGAACGTTGCTCGAAGGCGCTGCGCAGCGACGCAGGAACCTGCGGCCCGAGGCCGTATCGCGCGGCGATCTCGAAGCACTGTTCCACCGTGCTGCTGTCGGGCATGGTCGGTCCCGAGGCGAGCGCATCGAGCGCATTGTCGGGCACATCGGACACCATGATCGAAACCTGCTGCGTCCCCGCCGCCGCCTGCGCCATGCGCCCGCCCTTGACGGACGACAGGTGCTTGCGCACGGCGTTGATCTCGGCGATCGGCGCCCCACAATTCACCAGCGCCTGATAGCAGGCCTTCAGGTCTTCGAGCGAGATCGAACTGTCGAGCGGTTTTTCGACGAGTGAAGACCCGCCGCCGCTGATCAGAAAGATGACCGGGCCGCGCCGCCGCGCCTGCGCGCGCAGCTCGCGCAGCATGGCCTGCGCCGCTTCCATCGAGTCTCGATTTGGCGCCGGGTGCCCGCCGCGGAAGTACTGGAAGCCGGCCAGGCGCGGGCCGGGACCAGGCGGCGCGCTGATCACGCCGCGCAAACCGCTTCCCATGCGCGCTCCGAGTTCGGCCGCCATGGTGTGGGCGGCCTTTCCGAAAGCGACCACCAGCGCGTCGGCCGGCGAGGGAATGTCGTAGAGGTCGTCCACCACGCGCAGCACGCCGCGCTCGTAGTGGACGTGGCGCTCGAAGGCGCGCGCAATCGAGGCTTCCGCCAGCGCAGTCGTGAAGATGTGGCGCGCGATTTCGCGCAAAGAGTTTACGCCGGCTGGCATTGCGGGAATTATAGCCACGCCAGACGATTGCAGGTCGTTGCGCCGCCCCAAAAGCTAACCACAAAGGACACGAAGGTCGCGCGAGCGAGGCGGACCAGCGTTTCACTTGTTTTTGAGGTTGTTGTCCCTTGTGCTGCCTTCGTGCCTCTGTGGTTCGCTGTAGCTTTTGATCTTCGCGCCCGGGACACTCTGCGTTGCCTACAACCCTTCCACCCATTCCTCAATCGCCGCCCGCATTTGGTCGAGCTTTCCCGCGAAGAAGTGGTCCGCGCCCTCGACCAGCACAAGTTTCTTCGGCCCGGGCGCCGCCTCAACCACGCGCTTCAAATCGGCGCTCGACGCGTACTGGTCGCGCGCGCCGCTGACGAACAGCTTCGGCTTCGAGCATCCGCTGAGGAATCCGTAGCTGTAGTTGCGTCCTTCGGCCGAGACGGGCATCCCGATTGCGACGCACGCTGTGACGCCGGCGTCGCCGCACGCCACCCGCAGCCCGACGGCGGCGCCGAAGGAAAACCCGGCAAAGATGATGGGCACGCCGAATTCGCGCTTCAGCCAGTCCAGCGCCGTGCGGACATCGTCCTGCTCGCCGCGCCCCGCGTCGTGCTCGCCGTCGCTGAGACCCGCGCCGCGAAAATTGAAACGCAGCACGGGATATCCGAACCGGTTCAGCGCCTTCGCCGCGTGATACACAACCTTGTTGTGCATGGTGCCGCCGAACATCGGATGCGGATGGCACACCACCGCCGCCCGCTGCGGCTGCGCATCGCCGGCATTGAGCAGCGCCTCCAGGCGGCCGGCCAGTCCGTCGAGGAAAAGGGACCTGATTTCGCCGGGCACGATCCTGGATCATACAGCCAGCTATTCCAACGGGCTGCCCTTCTGATCGTGCACCGTGTCCCCGCTTTTAGGGTCCAATCACCGGAGCGCCATTGAGCATCACATACTGCAGGTCCTTGCGGCCTTCCCTCAGAAGGACGTCTACCGTTATCAGGGGCGACGAGACTTGAGTCCGTTACATTGTGGATTTCCAAGATGGGAATGCGTCAGCCGGGTTTCGGCGTCCCGTTAACATCGCACGCACTGACGTCGTTGGCCAGCAGCCGGCAGCGCTCTGCTATCCTGCCCGGCATGGATCCTCTGCGCCTCACGCGCGAGCTGGTGGACATTGAATCCACCACCGGACGCGAGGCCGACGTGGGCAACTTCCTGCTGGCGCGGCTCGCCTCGCTTGGCTGGGAGGCGCGCGCCATGGCGGTGGAAGAAGGGCGGTTCAACGTGCACGCCACGCTGCCCGGCCCTGCGCCGGTGACCTACTTCTCCACCCACATGGACACGGTGCCGCCGTTCATTCCCTCGTCGGAAGACGACCAGCGCATCTACGGACGCGGCTCGTGCGATGCAAAAGGCATCATCGCAGCGCAGATTGCCGCCGCCGAGCGCCTGCGCGCCCGCAATATCCCGGTCGGCCTGCTGTTCGTCGTGGGCGAAGAGCGTGACAGCCTGGGCGCCATGGTCGCCAACCGGCAGCCCACCGGCGCCAAGTTTCTGGTGAACGGCGAGCCCACCGAGAACCGCCTGGCGCTGGCTTCCAAGGGCGCGCTGCGGGTGGAGTTGGTTGCTGAAGGCCGCATGGCGCACTCGGCGTATCCCGATCTGGGCGAGTCGGCGATCGAAAAACTCATTCGCGCCCTGAACCGCCTGCTCGAGATGCCGCTGCCCGCCGACCCGGAAATTGGGTCCACGACCATGAACATCGGCGTGATCGAAGGCGGACGCGCGCCCAACGTCATCGCCGACCGGGCGCGCGCGCAGCTGCTTTATCGGCTGGTCGGCCCGGCGCAGGAGCTCAAGCGGCAGATCGAAGCCGCCGTCGCCGGGCTCGCCACCGCCAATTTCGTGCTCGAGATCCCCTTCGTCCGCCTGCGCGCGCTCGATGGGCTGCCCACCATGATCGCCAGCTTCACCACCGACATTCCCGCGCTTTCCGCCTGGGGCACGCCGCTGCTGGTCGGCCCCGGCTCCATCCTGGTGGCGCACACCGAGCGCGAACACATTGAAAAGCGGCAGCTTCTGGCGGCGGTGGACCTGTACTGCGAAGTCGCTCTCCGGCTGCGGTAACCTCCCGCCGATTACCTTCCGGCCATGTCCTGAATTCCTTGCCTGAGCAGTGCTGCTGCCGGGACGGACGGTGCTATCATGCACCCCTCCCCTACGGTGGACGCGGTTTCTCGCTGTTCGGCCCCCGGTCCTTCTGTCCGCCAAAGTACATCGTTGATTGCGGGATGCAGGTGGTGAGCATGCGCAACTTCGCTCGCTGGACGGCGGTTCTGCTAATGGCCGCGCTGGTCGGATGCGGTGGCGGCGGCGGTTCCACTTCCACCAACACGAATCCGGTCGTGGCTGGAGTCAACGTCATCGTCAGCCCGGGCACGGCGTCGGTGCGCCTTGGCGACACGCAGCAATTCACCGCCACCGTCACCGGCGCCGCCAGCACCGCCGTGACGTGGGCGGTGAACGGCGTCACCGGCGGAAACGCGACCACGGGCACCATCAACGCCAGCGGCCTCTACACTGCGCCGGCAACGATGCCCGCCGCCGGCATCAGCGTCACCGCGACCAGCGTGCAGGACACGACCAAGTCCGGCGGCGCCGCGGTCACGCTCCAGAACCCGATTCCCGTGATCACGGCGATCGTACCGGCCACGGTGGAGGTGGGCCCGTTCAACAACATCACCATCGTCGGCAGCAAGTTCGTGAATGGGGCCACGGTCGCCGTGAATGGCACGAATATCGCGACGACGTTCGTCTCGTCCACCCAGCTGCGCGCCTCCGGCAACGCCGCCGCGGTCGGCACGCTGAGCGTCACGGTCACCAATCCGAATCCCGGCAGCGCGACGTCGGGAAGTGTGAACCTGCCGGTGACGCTCATCAGCGCGCGCGCCGCTGCTCGCTTCCTGGAGCAGGCAACGTTCGGACCCACGCCCGCGCTGGTCGCGCACGTGGCCCAGGTGGGCATGCAGGCTTATCTGAACGAGCAGTTTGCAGCGCCCGCATCCACGCTCACCGATCCCGCCAGCGCCACAGACTTCACCAACCTCCAGCAGCAGTGGTTCAACAACGCCATGAACGGCAACGACCAGGTGCGGCAGCGCATGGCGTTCGCGCTCGAGCAGATCTGGGTAATCTCGGGCATCACCATCACCAACGCGCAGGGTTACGCGCAGTTCCTTCGCCAGATGCAGGCCAACGCGCTGGGCAACTACTCCACCATCATGCGCGACGTGACCCTGAACCCGGCCATGGGCCGCTATCTCGACATGGTGAACAACGACAAGCCGAACCCGGCGGCCGGCACGCACGCCAACGAGAACTACGCGCGCGAACTGCTGCAGCTGTTCACCACGGGCACGTTCCAGCTGAATCGCGACGGCACGGTGAAGACCGACGCGCAGGGCGCGCCGCTCAACACCTACGACCAGGCGACGGTGCAGGAGTTCGCGCGCGTCTTTACCGGCTGGACGTACCCGCCGCGGTCCGGCGCCACCGCGCAGGCGCACAATCCGGAGAACTACAGCGGCCCGATGGTGGCGTGGGAGCCGCTCCACGATGTTGGCACGAAAACGCTGCTCGATGGCTTTATCGTGCCGCCCAACCAGACTGCCGCGCAGGACCTGGACGCGGCGATGGCGAACATCTTCAACTACTCCAGCACGGCGCCGTTCGTGTGCAAGAACCTGATCCAGCACTTCACCTCGAGCAATCCCAGCCCGGCGTACGTGCAGCGCGTGGTGGCGGCGTTTGAAAACAACGGCAGCGGCGTGCGCGGCGACATGAAGGCGGTGATCACCGCCATCCTGCTCGATCCCGAGGCGCGCCGCGGCGACAACACGCCCGCCGCCAGCGATGGGCACCTGCGCGAGCCGGTGCTGTTCGTGACCGGTCTGCTGCGCGCGATCAATGCCACCAGCGACGGCTCCAACCTGGCGACGCAGGCGCAGAACATGGGCCAGCGGCTGTTCTTCTCCGGCAGCGTGTTCAATTATTTTCCGCCCACGTGGATCATTCCCGGCACGGCGCTGCTCGGTCCTGAGTTCAACATTCAAACCACGACGAACGCGGTCACGCGCATCAATTTCGTGAACACCATCGCCTTCGGCACGCTGGCGGGCACAACCATTGACGTCAGCCGCTACGCCAGCCTGGCGGGCACACCGCAGTTGATGCTCGACGCGCTCGACGCCGACATGATGCACAACCAGATGTCCAGCGAGATGCGCCAGCAGGTGCTGGCCGCGGTGCAGGCCGTGGGCGCCTCCAATACCACGCAGCGCGCGCGCACCGCGATCTACGTGATCGGCTCGTCGTCACAGTTCCAGGTTTCGCACTGAGGGAGATGCTCATGGCAAATCGCCGCGACTTCATCAAGTGCTGCTCGCTGCTGACCGTGGCGGGCGCCGCCGGATTCAGCAAGCTGGGCCTGATCAGCGCCTTCGCGCAGGCCACCGCGGACTATCGCGCGCTGGTGTGCATCTTTCTGTTCGGCGGCAACGACGGCAACAACATCATCGTGCCGCTCGACAACACGCTCTACCAGAACTACGCCAACGCGCGCGGCAGCACCGCCAACGGCGGCCTGGCGCTCACGCAGAGTTCGCTGCTCTCCGTCACACCTGCCACAGGCGGCGTCAACTACGGCTTCCACGCCAACCTTGGCGGATTGCAAACCCTGTTCAATGCCCGCCGGCTGGCAATCCTTGCCAACGTCGGCGTGCTGGTGCGGCCAACGACGCGCGCGCAATATCTGGCGCGCCAGGTCGCCGTCCCGTCGAACCTGTTCTCGCACTCGGACCAGCAGTCGGAGTGGCAATCGTCATTCGCCAGCAGCAACGCCACCACGGGCTGGGCCGGCCGCGTGGCCGACAAGATCGCGCCCGCGTTCAACTCCGGCGTCAGCTTCCCCACGGTGCTCTCCGTCGCCGGATCGCCGCTGTTCTGCAACGGCGCGCAGACGCGCCCCGCCACCATGACGCCCGGCTCCACCAGCGCGCTCAGCGGCTTCGGCAGCGACGCCGCCTCCACCGCGCGCCTCAACGCGGTGCAGCAACTGCTCACGCTCGACACGGGACTCTCACTGGTGCAGGCAGCCAGCGGCATCACGCAGCAGGCCTTCCGCGACGCCGCCACGCTGAACGCCGCGCTCGCCGGCGGCACGCCGCTGGCGACCACGTTTCCCAACACCTCGATTGGAAATCAGCTCGCGCAGGTGGCGCGCATCATCCAGGTGCGCGGCGCGCTCGGATTGAAGCGCCAGATCTTCTTCTGCTCGCTCGGCGGCTTCGACACGCACAGCGACCAGATCAACCAGCAGGGCAATCTGTTCTCGCAGCTGGCGCCCGCGCTGCTGGCCTTCTCCGACGCCACGCGCGAACTCAACGTCGACTCCAGCGTGACCACCTTCACGCTCTCCGACTTCGGCCGCACGCTCCAGCCGGGCTCGGGCGGCGGCAGCGACCACGGATGGGGCAGCCACCACCTGATCATGGGCGGCGCCGTCCTCGGCGGCGACATCTACGGCACGTTCCCCACGCTCGCGCTCGGCGGCCCCGACGACGCCGGCTCCAACGGCCGCTGGATTCCAACCACCGCCGTGGACCAGTACGGCGCCACGCTGGCTTCCTGGTTCGGCGTGGCGGCAGCGGACCTGCCCACAATCTTCCCCAACCTGGCGAACTTCGCGACGCAGAAGCTCACGTTCCTGGGGTAAGCAATCAGCAGTCAGCACTCAGCATTCAGCCTCTGGAACGGTCTGCCGAAAATGGAACTGCCGAATTGATCACCCGTCAAGAGCGGGTGTTCAGTTCGGCAATTCCGCAGCTCGGCATCAGCTCAGGGGCTGAATGCTGAGTGCTGATTGCTGACTGCTGCTTTACTCGTACCGCAGCGCCTCGATCGGGTCCATGTTGGCCGCGCGGATGGCCGGCAGCATGCCGCTGATCAGCCCGACGAAGCCGAGAATCATGGTGGAGACCACGAGGTTACCGGGGTTGATGATCAACCGTATGTCGGCCGCCTCGGCGTTCTTGGCGATGGCGCTGTAGAGCGTCAGCGGTCCCACGCTCCACGAAACCAGGTAGGCGATCACGATGCCGGCTGCGCCGCCGGCCGCCGTGATGGTCAGCGCCTCGGCGAGGAACTGGAAGAGGATATGCCGCTTGCGCGCGCCCAGCGCTTTCTCCACGCCGATTTCGCGCGTGCGCTGCGTGACCGCCACCAGCATGATGTTCATCAGGCCCACGCCGCCGATGCCCAGCGTGAGCATGCCGATGAAGCCCAGCAGGACCTGCAAACCCGCGGTGATGATCTCGAACTGGTTCACCTGGTCCATCAGGTCGAACATCATGACGGCGCGCTTGTCGTCGGGCTTGAAGTTGTGCATGGTGGCCAGCGCGTTCTTCACGCCCTTGGCGACCGCCTTGTGGTCGCCCTCGTAGTTCATCCAGATGGACTCGATGTAGTGCGTGTCCTTCAGGTCGCCCATCACGGCGAACGGGACGTAAATCTGCCTGTTGATGTTGTCGTCGCCCTCCTGCATCTTGGGCGCGAGCACGCCAACCACGGTGAACGCGATGCCGTTCACGCGGATGCTTTCGCCGAGCGCGTACTGGCCGCTGAACAGCCTGGTCTTCGCCTCCGAGCCGAGCACGGCCACGCGGGCGCGCTGCTGCTCGTCCTGCTCGTTGAAGAAGCGGCCGTCGGCCACGTCCAGCTTGCGGATGCGGACGATGTTCGCGTAATCGCCCGAAATCGGCATCTGGTAGGAGCGCACGTCGTGCTGCACCTGCGCCTGCTTGCCGACTTCCGGAGAGATGTGCCGGATGAGCGGCACGGCCGCCTGCAGCTTCTCCACGTCGTCGAGCGTGAACTTGATTTCGGTGCCGGCCTTCAGCCCGCCGGCCTGCTGGGCCGTGCGTCCGGGCACCGCGATGATGACGTTGGTGCCGAAGTTGGCGAAGATGGCCTGGATCGCGCGTCCGAATCCGGCGCCGTAGGCCAGCAACAGCACCACCGTGGCGATACCCCACGCCATGCCGAGCATGGTGAGCGCCGTGCGCCGGCGATCGTGCCGCATGGCGGCATAGGCCTGTTGGAACAGATCGTGGACCACGGTTACTCCTTCCTCAGGGCTTCCACCGGCTGGAGCATGGCCGCGCGCCGCGCCGGATACAGGCCGGCCACCACGCCGGCCACTGTCAAAGTGCCGATGGCCAGCGCCGCCGATGCCGGCACCAGAGTTGGCGGATCGAACCCCGGAGGCGAAGGCAGCGTGTGCATCCAGCCCATGAATCCCGCGGCCACGCCCATCCCGATCCCGCCGCTCAGCAGCGTGAGGAACAGGCCCTCGAAGAAAAATTGCAGCAGCACGCTGCGGTTGGTGGCGCCGAGCGCCTTGAGCAGTCCGATTTCGCGGGTGCGCTCGGTCACCGACACCAGCATGATGTTGATGATCCCGATGGCGCCCAGCGTGAGCGTCACCACGCCCACGCCGCCCAGGAACATGTCCATGGCGGTGAAGATCTGGCCCACTGTCTCGGCGCTCTTCACCGTGTCCCAGTCTTCGAAGGCGTCGGGGTCGCTGGCGTCGAAGCCGTGGCGCTGCGCGATGATCTTGCGCACTTCCTGCCGGGCCGCGTCGTGCATCTCGCGGGTGATCGGCTGGTAGTTGATGAAGGAAACCGCGTCCTTCTCCTGCTCTTTCTTCAGCGGAAAAAGCTGGCGCATGGTGTCCAGCGGGATGAACACGCGCTGGTTGGTCATGTTGGTGTCGCCGCGGCCGACGGACTTGATGATGCCGATCACCTCAAAGCGCACACCATTCATGAGAATCGTGGAGCCCAGGGCCGGACGCCCGGGAAACAGGTTGTTGCGCATCTCCCACGCCAGCACGGCCACGTTGCGCCGCTCGGCGTTGTCGGCGTCGTTGAACCAGCGGCCTTCGCCGGTGGGCAGATAGCGGATCTGGTTGTAGCTGGGCGGCACGCCGAACACCTGCCCGTTGCTGTTGGCGAACTCGCTGACCGAGCGCACATCGGTGCGGCTCAGCACCGGCGCCACGGCGCGCAGCGTCTTGGCCTGGGCCTTGATGGCTTCGTAGTCGTCGAAGGTGAGGAAATACTGCCGCGCGGAATTCGGCTGTCCCGGAACCGCTGGCGTGCGTCCCGGGAAGATGAACATGATGTCTTTGCCGATGGTGTTCAGCTCCCGCTCGTTGCCGCTGCGAAAGCCCTCGCCCAGCCCGACCAGCAGCAGCAGCGAACCCACGCCCCACGCGATCCCGAACATGGTCAGGAACGAACGCAGCTTGTGCGCCCACAGCGTGCGCAGCACCTGGCGGACGATGTCCAGCATCATTCGCATCGACATGGTGAGATACGGCCAGAAAACGGGGAAAGTTCCCGCAAAAGCGGCCTTCCGTTGGACGGTCAAAGATGGCCAAAGTTGCGTGTCCGATTCCTGTCCGTGGGTCGCCCAGTCGGTCCGCCCGTCAGTCTGTCAGCACGTCGGCTGTCGATCTTGCTGACCGGCTGACAGACTGGCCGACCAAGAGACTAGACTAGATCGAATGCCCGTCTCCCCGGCCAATACGCTGTCCCAGGCCGCCTCGAGCTACTTGCGGTCGGCGGCCCACCAGCCCATCCACTGGCACGAGTGGGGCGAGGAGGCCTTTGCCACCGCGCAGCGCGAGAACAAGCCCATCCTGCTCGACATCGGCGCGGTATGGTGCCACTGGTGCCACGTGATGGACCGCGAGTCCTACGAGAACCCGGAAACGGCGCGCGTGATCAACGATAACTTCGTCGCCGTCAAGGTAGACCGCGACGAACGCCCTGACGTGGACAGCCGCTACCAGGCCGCCGTGCAGGCCATCAGCGGACAGGGCGGCTGGCCACTGACCGTCTTCCTGACGCCCGAGGGCAAGCCGTTCTTCGGCGGCACCTACTTCCCTCCCGCTGACCAGTGGGGACGCCCCGGCTTCCCGCGCGTGCTCCAGGCCATCGCCGCCGCTTATCGCGACAAGCACGGCGAGGTGCAGGAATCCGCCGGCGCGGTGATGGCGGCAATCTCGCAGGCGGAAACGTTCGCCGGCCGCGAAGGAAAAATTTCGCCGCGCATCGCCGAGCGCATGGTCGAATCGGCGCTCCAGAATTTCGACGCGCAATACGGCGGCTTCGGCCACGCGCCCAAGTTCCCCCATCCCAGCGCGCTCGACCTGGCCATGGACCGCTACGCGCGTACTGGCGACGAGCGCCTGCGCTCGCTCATCGTCACCACGCTCACCCGCATGGCGCGCGGCGGCGTCTACGACCAGCTCGCCGGCGGCTTCCATCGTTACTCGGTGGACGAGCGCTGGATCGTTCCCCACTTCGAAAAAATGGCGTACGACAACTCCGAGCTGCTGAAGAACTACGTCCACGGCTTCCAGGTCACGGGCGACCCGTTCTTCGCGCAGGTCGCCGGCGACATCATGCGCTGGATGGACGAAGTGCTCAGCGATCGCCAGCACGGCGGCTTCTACGCCAGCCAGGACGCCGACTCCTCGCTCGACGACGACGGCGACTATTTCACCTGGACGCTCGCTGAAGCGCGTGAAGCCCTGAACGGAGACGCCGGAACGGCGTCAGAAGAAAACGAGTTGAAGGTTGCCGCCCTGTACTACGACATCAACGAAGCCGGCGAGATGCACCACGATCCCGCCAAGAACGTGCTCTACGTCCGCGCCGGCCTCGATGAGATCAGCGCGCGCACCGGCTTTCCCCGCGAGCGCGTGGAAGAGCTCTTAGGGTCAGCCAAAAGAAAGATGCTGGCGGCGCGGTTGAAGCGCCCAACGCCTTACGTGGACAAGACCGTTTACGTCAGCTGGAACGCGCTCTGCATCTCGGCCTACCTGGAAGCCGGCCGCGCGCTCGAGCTCGACGGCGCGCTCCACTTCGCGCTGCGCTCGCTCGACCGCATCCTGAGCGAAGGCTGTTTCACGGACGAGAACAAGCGCCTCGGGCTGCGCCACGTCATCGCCTACTCCGATCCGAGCGCTGCCGCACGCGACACGCGCGGTCTGCTCGACGATTACGCCTTCACCGCCAACGCCTGTCTCGATGCCTACGAAGCCACCGCCGACCTGAGCTACTTCAGCTTCGCGCGCCGCATCGCCGACTCCATGATCGAGCGCTTCTACGACCCGGCCGGCGGCGGCTTCTTCGACACGCCTGCCGGCTTCGGCGGCAAGGGCGACAACCCGCTCGGGGCGCTCGTCGCCCGCCGCAAGCCCTTCCAGGACGCGCCCACGCCGGCCGGCAATCCGGCCGCCGCGCTCGCGCTCCTGCGCCTGCACGAGTACACAAATGATGCGGGTTACCGCGACAAAGCTGAACAAACACTTGAACTGTTCGCCGGCGTCGCCGAGCAGTTCGGCATCTTCGCCGCGACCTACGGAATCGCGGTCCTGCGCGCCACGCTTCCGCACGTGCAGGCGATTGTGGTGGGCCCGCACGACGATCCGGCGGCAAAGGCGCTCTGCCGCGCCGCGATCGCCCCGTTCGCGATCAACAAAACCGCGCTGCATCTCACAGCGAATGAGGCCGTCGCCCCTAATCTCCCGCCCGCGCTCGCCGAAACCATCGCCCGGCAACCCGCGCTGAACGATGAGAAGCCCTTCGCGCTGCTCTGCACCGGTACGAGCTGCCAGCCGCCGGTCTACGACGCGGACCCGCTAGCAAACGCCCTTGGCGCGGCGCTCCGTGGCTGACGGCCACCGGTCGCCAGATGATCAGATCGTCCGAGCGACAGATCTGTCACCGCCACCTGTCCACCACTTCGAACCACCCCAGCTTCAAACTCTCGTCCAGAAATGTTTTCGCCGTCTGCCGTGCCCGCCACCAGCGCGGCGTGAAACTCTCCGGATCGCAGGCGGCGGCGGCGGAGAAATGCATCCCGGGCAGCTCGTGGCGAAAGATGGCGCGTGCGCGCCTGGTGTGGTAGTCGGAAGTCACGATCAGCACCGAGCGCGCGCCCATCGCTTTCAGGCAGCGCTCGGCTTCGCGTGCCTCGGTTTGCGTGGAGAGCGCATCGAAGGGACAAATGGACATCCTCGCCGCGTCTTCCGGCGGGAGCGAAGCAATCCACTTCTGCGCGAGATCGATTTTCGACGTGCCGTAGAACGAGTCGGCCTCACGAACATCGAGCAGCACGCGCGGCGCCCAGCCCTGCCGCAGCAGCTCCAGGGCGCGACGCAGCCGCACGCCGGCCTCGCCTTCGAGCACCAGGATGGCGTCCGATTTCTCCGGCGCATCCACCACCAGGAAACGCCCGCCAAGCGCGCCCCAGAGGATCGCGCCCAGCAAGGCAAGAGCGGCCAGAGTGCGAAACCGCGCGCGTCTCACGCTTGCGCCTTCATTTCAGCCTGGAAACCGCCGCGCGACGGAAAGCGGGCAGCGGAACGCGGAGAGCGGGGTTGCTCACGCCCTCGCCGCATTCGCGCAGATGGACTGCATCGCCTCCAGCGCCTGCGCGCAGCCTTCGCGGTCCACGTCCATGTGCGTCACGAAGCGGACCAATTCAGGATTCACCGCGTTCGCGAGCACGCCGCGCTCCTTCAGCTTCGCGCAAAGCTCGTGCGCGGTCATGCCCGTGCCGCTCACGTCGAAGACGAGGATGTTGGTCACCACCTTGGCAGCGTCCACGCGCACGCCGCGAATCTGTGCGAGGCCGCGGGCCAGGTAACGGGCGTTGTCGTGGTCCTGCTGCAGGCGCGCCGGCATCTTCTCCAGCGCGATCAGCCCCGCGGCAGCGAGAACCCCCGCCTGCCGCATCCCGCCGCCCAGCGCCTTGCGATAGGCGCGCGCCTTGTCGATGAACTCACGGCTTCCCACCAGCATCGATCCCACCGGCGCGCCCAGTCCTTTGGAGAGGCAGAACATCACCGAATCGAACTTGCGCGTGATCTCGGCCACGCCGCGCCCCAGCGCCGTGGCGGCGTTGAAAATGCGCGCGCCGTCCAGATGCACCGGCAAGCCGGCGGCGTGCGCGCCATCGCAGATCTCGTCGGCAACTTCCACCGGATACACCGAACCGCCGGCCATGTTGTTGGTGTTCTCGAGCGAAACGAGCCCCGTTTGCGCGCGGTAATAGATCGCGGGCGCGATCCGCCGCTTCACCTCCGGCCAGGTGAGAATGCCGTCCTGCGCCGGCACCAGCCGCGGCACGCACCCGGAGAACGCCGCCAGCGTGGCCATCTCGTACTGGTAAATGTGCGCGCGCTCCTCGCAGATCACTTCCTGGCCGTGGCGGGTGTGGATCTTGATGGCGATCTGGTTGCCCATCGTGCCGCTGGGGACGAAGATCGCCGCCGCGCGCCCGAAAATTTCCGCCGCGCGCTGCTCCAGCTTGTTGACCGTGGGATCCTCGCCGTAAACATCGTCGCCGACCTCGGCCTCGGCCATCGCCTGCCGCATCTCCGGCGTGGGGCGCGTGACCGTGTCGCTCCGCAAATCAACCGCCGCAGCGCGCTTCGGTTCAAGCTCGGCCAGCGCCTGCGGCGCAGAATTCGATCTCATGAGCGCTTCTTTCTCCGGACTGGATTTGGAGCAGGAAAGTTTACAACACCGCTGCTCGCTGCTGGCTTCTGGCCCGGACCTCGATCCCGGCCAGCAGCCGGTGACCAGCAGCCAGCAGCGCCGTCACTGCACTTTCTTCGTCAGCGGCCTTGGCTCGTCAGGTCCTTCCGGCCCGTCTCTCTTCGTGCGCTCCAGGTACTCCAGCAGCTCCGGCAGATCGTCCGCTGTACCGATGGCCACGAAAGCGTCGAACACCTCGTTCGAGAGCAACCGCCCGCGCGGCGTCAGCTTGAGGGTGGCGCCGTGCCGGACCACCAGTCCCTGCTGGATTACCTGCGCGATGCTCGGCTCCAGGTCGTTCACTGCCTCCACGCCGAACTCGGCTTCCACTTCGTCCAGCCGCACGCCGCGGGTCAGCCGCAGGCCGAGGAAGAAGCGCTCTTCCAGCGCCGAACTGCGGGAGATGATGTCCGTCGCCGGCTCGTCGTCTGCCGGACGCGCCAGGAATTCCTCCAGCTCCGCCGGCATGGCGAAGCGCAACGCGTTCACGCCGGCGGTGAGCAGCCACGTGCTGGGCTCGATCATGGAGTGGGCGTCCACGCCGAAGCCCAGATACGGCTGGCGCGTCCAGTACTTCAGGTTGTGGCGCGACTCAAAGCCTTCGCGCGCGAAGTTTGAAATCTCATACTGCGCGATCCCGGCGCGGGCCAGCCGCTCGCAGGCCATCTCGTAGAAGCCGGCCACCTGGTCATCGTCGGGGACGAAGTGCGCGTGGTAGCGCGTGCCGCCCGCGATCAGCTCGCGTCCCAGCCGCGACTCATCGTCCACCTCGAGCATGTACACGCTGACGTGCGGCGCCTCGGCCGCAATGGCATTGTCGAGCGATGCCTGCCAGCTCTCTTCCGTCTGGTGCGGCAGCCCGGCGATGAGGTCAACGTTGATGTTGGTGATCCCCGCGCCGCGCAGCCGCGCAATCTCCTCCAGCACGATCGCGCGCGTGTGCAGCCGGCCGACCGCCGCCGCTTCCTGGTCCACAAACGACTGCACGCCGAGGCTCACGCGGTTCACGCCCAGCCGGACAAGCTGCTCGATCATCGCCGCGCTCAGAGTGCCCGGCGCGCACTCCACCGTGATCTCGCTGCCCAGCGGCAGGCTGAAGCGCCCGCGCGCCGCCGCGAAGATCGCCTCCAGCTGCGAGGGCTGGAGCACCGTAGGCGTGCCTCCCCCGAAATAAATCGAGTCGGCGTCGAGTTGTATCTTGCCGTCCACCGCTTCGGCCAGCTCGGGCGCGCGGCGGATGTCGGCGCACACGCGGTCGGCATAGTGCTGGTAGGTTTTCGGAGAAAAGACGCCGGACGCGAAGTTGCAGTAGCTGCACTTCGAGCGGCAGAACGGCACCGAGATGTAGAGGCCGAGTGACAATTCCGGGGTCCGTGTTGTAACGGATGGAACGCTTCCGTCATCATACTAACGCCAGGATGCGTCGCGTGGTCATTACCGGAATGGGAGTAGTAAGCCCCAACGGCACGGGCAACGAAGCTTTCTGCCGCGCCGTGCTCGCCGGCCACAGCGGCGTGCGCCGCATCACCCGCTTCGATCCTTCGGACCTGCCGGTGCACATCGCCGGCGAGGTCGCCGATTTCGATGAACTCGCCTGGATCGAACCGGGCGAGCGCAAGCACGTCTCGCGCGCCGTTCCGCTGGCGCTGGCGGCGTCGCATGAAGCCGTGCGTGACGCAGGCCTTGATGTGGACAAGATGTCGCTCGACGACAAGCGCGACATCGGCGTGATGCTCGGCACCGGCGGCGGCGCGCAGGACTTCAGCGAAGAGCAATACCGCCTCTGGCTTACCGGACACATTAAGCGCGTCTCGCTGTTCAGCATTCCCAGTGGGACCATGGGCACGCTATCGAGCGAAGTCAGCATGCGCTTCGGCTTTCGCGGGCCGAGCCACGTGGTCACCACCGGCTGCACTTCGTCCACCGACGCGCTCGGCTACGCGCTCCGCCACATCCAGGCCGGCGTCGGACCGATGATGCTGGTGGGCGGCGTGGACTCGCCGCTGGCGCCCGGCATCGTAAAGGGCTTCACCCTGATGAAGATCCTCACCACGCGCTGGAACCACGAGCCGGAGCGCGCGTCGCGTCCATTCTCCGCCGATCGCGACGGCTTCGTGCTCGCCGAAGGCGCATGGATGTTCGTGCTGGAAGACCGCGAGCATGCGAAAGCGCGCGGCGCGCGCATGTACGCCGAGGTCGCCGGCTACGGATCGACCTGCGAGGCCTTCCACCGCGTGCGCCTGGCCGAGTGCGGCGAGGAGCCGGCACGCGCCATCCATCTCGCCATGAAGGAAGCGGGCATCGCGCGGGCGGACGTGAATTACGTCAACCTGCACGGGACATCTACGGAACTCAATGACCGCATCGAGACGCGCGCGCTCAAGCTCGCGCTCGGCGACGCGCGTGCCCGCCAGGTCCCGATGTCGGCGCTGAAGTCGCAGATCGGACACCCGCAGGGCGCCTGCGGCGCCGCCGGCGTCGCTGCCACGCTGGTCGCCATGCGGCACGGCGAGATCCCGCCCACCATCAACCTCGACCAGCCCGACCCGGAATGCGACCTGGATTACGTCCCGCAAACAAAGCGGCGCGCCCAAATCGAGCACGCCGTGTGCAACTGCATCGCTTTCGGATCGAAGAATTCCGCGCTGGTGCTGCGCGCGGTCTAGTTCTTCGCCGTCATCCGCTTCAGCCCATCGCAGACGTAATCAATGTCGCTCTCGCTCAGCTCGGCGAACATCGGCAGGCTCAGCATCTCGGCAGCCGACTTCTCCGTCACCGGGAACTTCTCTTTCGCGAACGGCATCGCGGCATACGCTTTCTGCTGGTGCAGCGGGATGGGATAGTGCAGCCCGGTATCGATGCCCATCTCGGCCAGGCCGGTCCTCACCGCGTCGCGGTTCTTCACGTGGACCACGAACAGATGAAACGCGTGCGTGCGGTCGGGCAGGGCAACGGGAAGCTGGATCTGCGGTGAATTCTTCAGCCGCTCGGCGTACATCGCCGCGTTGCGCCGCCGCGCCGCGTTCCACGAATCCAGATGCTTCAGCTTGACGCTGAGCACCGCCGCCTGCAGCGCGTCCAGGCGCCCGTTGTAGCCCTCGATGTCGTGGACATATTTCTGGCTCTGACCGTGGTCCTTCAGCAGGCGCATCTTGCGTTCGATCTCGGGATCGTTCGTGTTCGCCGATCCGGCGTCGCCGAACGCGCCCAGGTTCTTGCCGGGATAAAAGCTGAAGCCGGACGCCAGCCCGATCGAGCCCGCGCGCTTGCCCTTGTACTCCGATCCGTGCGCCTGGCAGGCGTCTTCGAACAGCAGCAGGTTGCGCCGCTTGGCAATCTCGGCCAGTTCATCCATGTCGGCCGGCTGCCCGTAGAGATGCACCGGCAGCAGGGCGCGCGTCTTCGGCGTGATCTTGCGCTCGACCTGCGCCGGATCGATCAGGAACGTGTCCGGACGCACATCCACCAGCACCGGCGTGGCGCCGCACTGCGAAATCGCTTCGGTGGTGGCGATGAACGTGTTGGCCGCCGTGATTACCTCGTCGCCCGGCCCGATGCCCGCGGCCATCAGCGCGAAGCGCAGCGCGTCGGTGCCGCTGTTCATCCCGACGCAGAACCTGGTGTGGCAGTACTTGGCGAACTCCGCCTCGAACTTGCTCACGAACGGCCCGTTGATGAACGAAGTGTTGTCGAGCACCTGCCGGATGGCGTCGTCAATTTCCGGACGCAGCGGGGCCAGCTGCTTCTTCAGATCAAGAAATGAAATCTTGCGGGTCGCTGCAATCGCAGTGCTCATCTGCCGTGCTCCTGATGCTTTTTTTGTGAAACGTGCAACTGGCTCTTTGCGCTTCGCTGCTGCTTTTGCGCTTTCGTGAAACGGGAAACGGGAAACCGCTTCTTACTTCTCGCGCAACCCCTGCTTCGTCTTGACAAAAGAGCTGCCGCACTTGCCGCAGCGGCCCCTGGTCCCCTTCAGCTTCAGGCGCTCGCCGCACTTGCACATCCAGCCCCTGGGACGCGCGGGCACGCCCATCACCAGCGCAAAATCGGGAACGTCGGACGCCACCACTGCGCCCGCCGCCACGAACGCGTAGCGTCCCAGCGTAATGCCGCACACGATGGTGGCGTTGGCTCCGATGCTGGCGCCATCTTTGATCCTGGTCGGCACCCACTGCTCGCGCGGCTTCTTCACTTCGGCGCGCGGGTTCAGGTCGTTAGTGAACACCGCGTTCGGGCCGATAAAAACGTTGTTCCCGACCTCCACGCAATCCCACACGGAAACGCTGTTCTTCACCGTGACGTTGTCACCCAGCACGGCGCCCGATTCCACAAAGCTGTGGTCGCAAAGGTTGCAGCCCTTGCCGACCTTCGCGCCCTTCATCACGTGCGCGAACGCCCACACCCGCGTGCCCTCGCCCACCTGCTCCGACTCGCACAACGCATGCGGGTGCACGAAAACACCCTGGGGAGTTGCCATGGATTCGCCGCCTTCTCGGTCTGCTTTCCGGCCCGCGCCCGCCCGGACCAATTGCCGGCTTTCCAGCCTTGAACCGGGCCTTTTCAGGGACTCCGGCGTGGAACTGCTCATCCTGACATCTCTGTTTTTCGATTGCAAGGAACCGGCAGCACCAAAGTAACGTTTCCGATTACCGGCTGCCCACATGCGACAACCGGCCCTTCGGCCGGCGCGCTCAGCAAAATTTCGGCGAGGGCACGGACGGTGCGGACGCGGGCCGGCCCCGCCCGCGGATTCCTCATGACCGCGAGCCGCGCCAGGAATGTGCGAAGGCGTCCCACGCAAGTTTCCTTTGGCTTGAATGGAGATTTTCCCGCACCCCCATGTCATAGTTACAGCACTCTGTCCTCCACGCCCCGACCGACGCTCGCGGAGAAAGCCGCGCCCTCGCGCTTGCGCATCACTCTCGCTGTCACTCTGCTGCTCACCGCTGCCCTCAGCGTCCCGGGCCTCAAACGCGGATGGCGCCCGCACGATGACGGCCTGCTTGCCCAGTCCGCCGAGCGCGTCCTTCAGGGCGAGCTTCCCCACCGCGACTTCGACGACGCCTACACCGGCGGCCTCAGCTTCCTCAATGCCCTCGCCTTCCGCGCCTTCGGCGAGACGCTCGCCGCGCCGCGCTACCTGCTGCTCATCTTTTTCCTGTTCAGCTCGGCAGCGACCTTCTACATCGCCTCGCAATTCGGTTCGCCGGCCGCCGCCGCCGGCATCACGCTGCTCGCCGCCGCCTGGAGTGTGCCCGCGTACCCGGCCGCGATGCCCTCCTGGTACAACTTGTTTTTTGCCCTGTTCGGTGTCGCCGCGCTGCTGCGCTTTTTCGAGACCGATCACCCCCGCTGGACCTTCCTCGCCGGCCTGTGCGCCGGATGCTCCATCGCCATCAAGATCAGCGGGCTCTACTTCGTGGCCGCCGCCCTGCTCTTCTTCATCGCCCGCGAACAAGGCCGCCGAGACAGTGCGGGACGTGCCGCGCGCTCGCGCGCCTACAGCCTCTTCGTCGCCTCGGGACTCGTGCTCTTCCTTGCGCTGCTCCTGCGGCTCTGGATCGCAAGCGGACGTGCCGCATATCTGCTCCTCGTTTTCGCGCCGGCGGCGACGGTGGCGATTGCCCTGGCGCGCGCCGAGGTTCGCGGCGGCGCCGGCCATTCGGCCGATCGCTTCGCCGCGCTTTTGCGTGACCTCGCTCCGTTTTTCGCCGGCGTCGCCTTGCCGCTGCTCGTGCTGCTCGTGCCGTACCTGGTCACCGGATCAACGGCTGCGCTCGTGCATGGCGTTTTCGTTTCACCCCTGCGGCGAACGCAGGCAGCGCTGTGGTCGCCGCTGCCGCCTCGCGTCATCCTCTATTCATTGCCGCCGATCCTGCTGCTCATCGCCGCGGCGCGCTGGCGAAATAGACTGCGCGCACCGCTGCTCGCCGCCGTTGGCATCGCACTCGCTCTCGTCCTTGCCTCACCGCTTGCCGTTCCCGCCATGTGGCCTCGTATCTGGATGTCGTTCGGCGCCTCGCTGCCCATCGCCGTGCCGCTCGCGCTCCTTCCTCTCGGCAGAGCATCCGTCTCTGACCGCAACCGGCACGCCGCCTTCCTGCTTGTTGCTGCCGCCGCGCTTTGCAGCCTCATCCAGTTTCCCTACGCCGCGCCGGTGTACTTCCACTACGCGGCGCCGCTGGTCTTGCTTGCCGCCTTTGCGGTGGCCAGCTTCTGCGCGCCGCGTCCTGCCCTCGCCTGGGCGCTCGGCGCGTTCTACTTCCTGTTTGCCGTGGCCTACGACAGCCAGATGTTCATCGACCTGAAGCATCCGCTGCGCTACCCCGACCGGCTCTCCGCACCGCTTCCCGGGCCGCGCGCCGGGGGGACCCGCGTCCGGGCCGAAGAAGCCCGCCAGTACGAACAGCTTCTGCCGCTCATCCAGGCCCACGCCGGCGCGGGCGACTGCATCTACGCCGGCCCCGACGCACCCGAGGTCTACTTCCTCGCAGGCAAGCGCAACCCAACTCGCCTCACCTTCGATTTCCTCAGCGACGAGCCGCCCGCTACCGTGGTCTCGGCCATCGAGCATCACGACGTTCGAGTCGCCGTCATCCGCAACGACCCGGAGTTCTCCCGCCTTACGCCCGAACTGCGCGACTTCCTCGTGCACGCCTTCCCCAACAGCACCTCCACCGGCCGCTTCGAGGTCCGCTGGCGCGAGTAGAGCCGGTCAGTCTTTCAGTCGTTCAGTCCGTCAGCCAAGAACGGCTGCCGAGCGGAGAACTGACTGACTGACTCCCAGGTAATTACCTACACACTGCCCCCACGCACCCGTGTCATAGTAGGGATGGGCCTTCACTCATGGTCCAAGCGCAGGCCGATCTCGAACTCCCGTTGCGCTGCGCGGCCGTGCCGCCGCTGCCGCAAACGCGCCATTCGCGCGGCTTCTGGCTGATTTTCGCGCTCACCATCATCCTCGGCGGTTCGTACACGCTCTTTGGACTCAAGCGCGGATGGGTTCCGCACGACGAAGGCCTCCTGGGCCAGACCGCCGAGCGCGTCCTCTCAGGCGAGCTCCCTCACCGCGACTTCGATGACGTTTACACCGGCGGCCTGAGTTTCCTGAACGCGATCGCCTTCCGCGTTTTCGGCACGACCCTCGCCGCGCCCCGGTACGTTCTGCTCCTCTTCTGCCTGTCCGGACTTGCCGCGACGTTCTACATTGCGTCGCGCTTCGCCACCGCACTCGCCGCCGCCGGGATCACGCTGCTCACCGCCGCCTGGGGCGTGCCCAACTACAACGCGGCCATGCCCTCCTGGTACAACCTGTTCTTCGCGCTCTTCGGGGTCGCCGCGCTTCTCCGGCATCTCGAGACCGGGCGCGCGCGCTGGCTGTTCGTCGCCGGCCTCTGCGGCGGCCTGTCGGTCACCATCAAGATCAGCGGGCTCTACTTTGTCGCCGCCGCCGTGCTGTACCTGCTGACCCGCGAGCAGTCCATCGATCGCGAGCGCTGGCAAGGCCCCGGCGGAAAGCTGACCGTGTACAGCCTGTTCGTCGCGGCGGGTTTGGCAACGTTCGTCGCCGGCCTGTTCCGCATGATCGGCCCGCAGGCGCTCAATCCGACGTACATGGGCCACTACATTGTTCCTTCGGCAACGATTGCGCTTGCCGTGGGCTTGGCCGAAATCCGCACCCGGAGCGCCTTTCCAGCCCTTCGCTTCAAGACCTTCTTCCGGATGCTCGCCCCGTTCCTCGCCGGCGTCGCGCTGCCGCTGCTCGCCTTTCTTGCGCCGTACGCGCTCACCGGGTCAGTCGGCGCGCTGGTGGAGGGAATTTTCGTCGCGCCCTTCCGCCGCACGCAGTTCGCTTACTTCCCGCCTCCAGGAATCTGGACATCGGTTTTCGTTCTGCCCGCACTCGCGCTCCTCATCGCGGCGTGCGTGTGGCACAAACGGATCGGGGCGCCGACGATCGCGCTTGTCGGCGTCATTTTCGCGCTCCTGCTGGTGCTGCCGCTGGGCGACGCCGTGATGTGCTGGAAAATCTGGCTTTCGGTCGGCGCGGCACTGCCGCTCGCCATTCCGCTGTCGCTCGCGCTGCTCGGCCGCGCCGCCGCCGGGCACGCCAAACGTGACGCGGCTTTCCTGCTGCTCGCCACCACCGCCGTTTGCAGCCTGATTATTTTTCCCTTTGCCGCGCCCACCTACTTCCATTACATCAGCCCGCTGACGTTCCTCAGCGTCTTCGCCATCGGCAGCTTCTACCGCCCGCGGCGCGAACTGGCGTGGGCCCTCGGCGCTTTCTATCTCGTCTTCATGGTCACGTACGAAAGCTCGCTCTACATGCAGTTGCGGCGCCCGCAGCGCTACCCTGACCAGGTTTCGTTCCGCCTCGACGAACCGCGCGCCGGCGGCCTGCGCGTCCGCTACGAAGAAGCGGCGCAGTACCGCGAGCTGCTGCCGCTGGTGCGCGCGCACGCCGGCCCCAGCGCCTACATCTACGCCGGCCCCGACGCGCCCGAGGTCTACTTCCTCAGCGGGCTGAAGAACCCCACACGCACGCTCTTCGACTTCCTCAGCCGCGAGACGCCCGCATCCACCGCCGCGAAAATCGAATCGCACGACGTGCGCGTCGCCGTCATCCGCAACGACCCGCAGTTCTCGCGCTTCACGCCCGAGTTCCGCGAGTATCTCGACACCCGCTTCCCGCACTCGGCCCCCTGCGGCCGGTTCGAGGTGAGGTGGCGCGAATGAGGCTCGCGAACCTGATGGAGAACCGGCTGGTCTACCGCCTGTGGCAGGCGCCCTTCGCCGAAGACAAGTTCGCGCCCATCCGCCGCCACAACGACCTGCGCCGGGTGCGCCGCGTGCTCGACGTCGGCTGCGGCCCCGGCACCAACACGCAGCACTTCGCCCACTGCGACTACACCGGCATTGATCTCAACGAGGGATACATCAACGACGCGCGCCGCCGCTACGGGCGCAACTTCATCGCCGCCGACGCCACGCAATTCACGCCCGAAGGCGATCCCTACGACTTCATCCTGATCAACAGCTTCCTTCACCACCTGCCGACGCCGGCGGTGGAAGGCATCCTGCGGAATCTCTCCACGCTGCTCACGCCCGGCGGACACATCCACATCCTGGAGCTGATCATGCCGGCCGGGCCGTCGGTCGCGCGCCTGCTCGCGCGCATGGACCGCGGCCACTATGCGCGCCCCGAGGCTGAGTGGCGCGCGCTGTTCGAGCGCGATTTCGCCACCGTGCTGTTCGAGCCGTATCCGCTGCGCGGTCTAGGCGCTACCCTGTGGAACATGGTTTACTTCAAGGGCCAGGCCAAATCATGAACCCGCAATCATGACCACGCCGTCCATCTCGATCGCCATCCCGCTGCACAACGAGGAAGAGGTGGTTCCCGAGCTGCTGCGGCGCGTGGGCGCGGTGCTCGACCAGATCGGCGGCTCGCGCCACCAGATCGTGCTGGTAGACGATGGCAGCACCGACGCCACGCTCGACCTGCTGCGCCGCGCCGCCGCGCAAGACGCGCGCATCACCGTGGTCGCGCTCTCGCGCAACTTCGGACACCAGGCGGCCATCACCGCCGCCCTCGACCACGCCTTCGGCGACGCCGTCGTCGTCATGGACGCCGACCTGCAGGACGTGCCCGAAGCCATCCCGCAGTTCGTCGCCAAGTTTCAAGAGGGATTCGACGTGGTCTACGCGCAGCGCATCCGCCGCAAGGAAGCCTGGCCGGTGCGGCTCTGCTACTTCATCTTCTATCGGCTGCTGGCGCAGCTCTCCGAAGTCCGGCTGCCGCTCGACGCCGGCGACTTCGGCCTGATGTCGAAGCGGGTGGTCGAAGAGTTGCGCGCCATGCGCGAGCACCATCGCTACCTGCGCGGATTGCGCGCCTGGGTCGGCTTCCGCCAGATTGGCGTGCCCATCGAGCGCGACCGCCGCGGCGCCGGACGCAGCAAGTACAGCTGGCGCCGCCTCATGAAGCTCGCCTCCGACGGCATCCTGGCCTTCTCCATCGTTCCGCTGCGCGCCGCCGCCATGCTCGGCCTGCTCGCCATGGTGGCGTCGTTCGCCTTCGCGCTCTACAGCGTGCTCGCCAAGTACCTGTTGAACCGCTCGCCGCTCGGGTTCACCGCTCTCACGCTGCTCATCACGTTTCTCTCCGGCGTCAACCTGCTTTTCCTCGGCGTGATCGGTGAGTACGTCGGAAGGATTTACGAGGAAACGAAAGCGCGCCCGCTTTATATCGTGCAACAGGTCATCGGCGCGCCGCGCACTGCTGATGCCCGTGCCGCCGCGGCGCTCCCTGAGCGCTCGCGCCACTAGCCGTGGACCCGCGCTACGGCGAACGCTACCGCGATCTCTACCAGCGGCACTGGTGGTGGCGCGCCCGCGAAAAAGCCGTGCTGGGCGTGCTCGCGGAAAATCTGGCGCCCAACGGCCGGCAACGCATCCTCGACGTCGGCTGCGGCGATGGGCTGCTCTTCGACGAGCTGCTCAAGTTCGGCGACGTCGAGGGCCTCGAGCCCGAAGCCGCGCTTCTCGATCCGACCGGGCCTCATCGCGCCCGCATCCACGTCGGCGGACTCGATTCCGCCTTCCGCCCAGCACAACCGTATTCCGCGCTGCTCATGCTCGACGTGCTGGAGCACCTGCCCGAGCCCGCCGCAGCGCTGCGCCACGCCGCCACGTTACTCGCGCCCGGCGGCGTTCTGCTGATCACCGTTCCGGCCTTCCGCCTGCTCTGGACGCAGCACGACGTGCTCAATCACCACGTCACCCGCTATCGCCGCTCAACCCTGCTGCCGCTGGTGACCGATGCCGGCTTCGACGTAAAGCTGGCGCGCTACTACTACCACTGGATGTTCCCCGCCAAGCTCGTCACGCGCGCCGTGGAAGCGATCACGCGCGCCGGACCCGCCGTCCCGCGCGTTCCGCCAGCGCCCATCAATCAGCTGCTCTATGCCGTCAGCCGCATGGAGCAGCCCCTCAGCCGCGCCCTGCCGATTCCATTCGGCAATTCGCTGCTGGTGCTCGCGACAAAGAAATAGGGCTTCTCGCGATGTAACGGCGGGCGCCCTCGCCCGCCGGCATCTCACCACGGACTCGGGCGCCCCATCCTTTCCGGCGCGCTTTTTGCGCCGCTAACGTGGGGTCCTACCGTCCCGCTATACTCGCCACGTGCCCGCGGAAAACGAAATCAAGGTCCGCCTCGCCGACCTCGCCGCTTTCGAGCAGCGGCTCGCCTCCGCCGGTTTCCAGCTCAAGACCCCGCGCACGCACGAGGTGAACACGCTCTACGATTTTCCCGGACACCCGCTGCGCGGTCGCGGCGAACTGCTGCGCCTGCGCCGCTACGGCGACCAGTGGACGCTCACCCACAAGGGCCCGGGCAATCCCGGCGCCCGCCACAAATCGCGCGTGGAAACGGAAACCCGCGTGGCCGATGGCCAAGCCACCGAGCGAATCCTGCTGGCGCTGGGACTTGAGCCCGTGTTCCGCTACGAGAAGTTCCGCAGCGAGTGGGCCGATTCGACCGGCCACGTCGTCCTCGACCACACGCCCATCGGCGACTTCGCCGAGATCGAGGGCCCGCCCGACTGGCTCGACCGCACCGCGTCGCGGCTGGGCATCAGCCAGGACGGCTACCTCACCTCGTCCTACGCCGAGCTTTTCGCAGACTGGAAACGCCGCTCCGGCAGCGGCGCGACCGAAATGACATTCGCGGCCACTGGCGCCAAAGAAAATCGATGAACGTTGCGGCGCGCCTCGCGGTGCGGCGCCTGGGCACGGCCTCAATGAGTCATCCTGAGCGAAGCACTCGAAGGACCCCGCACCGGTTCGCGCACCGACGCAGCCCAAGGCTTCTCAGCCGCCGCCGTGCGCACGCGAACTTGAAACTGAAAACTTGAAACTGGAAACTGCGGTTACGCTCCGCAGCACTTCTTATATTTCTTCCCCGACCCGCAAGGACAAGGATCGTTCCGCCCCACCTTGTCGCCTGCGCGGCGCACCTGCTGGACGGGCTGCATGTCGCCGGCGCCGGCCATGCGCGCCTGCTCCAGTTCGCGGCGCTTCTTGCGCTGGAATTCTTCGAGCACGTCGTCCATCGAGGTTGCCGGCATGCGGCCGTGGCCGTCGGCGCCCGGGGCCGCCTGCGCCCGCGCTGCGCCTTGCGGCCCGCCCGCCGATGCCGGCGCCGGCGCCGGACGGCCGCTCTCCACCACCTGCATCAGGTAGAGATAGCGCACCGTGTCTTCCTGGAAGCGCTGCAGCATCGCCTCGAACATCTCGAACGACTCACGCTTGTACTCCACCAGCGGATCGTGCTGCCCGTAGCCGCGCAGCCCGATGCCCTCCTTCAGGTGGTCCATGGAGAGCAGGTGGTCCTTCCACTGCGCGTCGAGCACGCTCAGCATGATCATGCGCTCGTGATAGCGCATGGCGTCGGCGCCGATCAGCTTTTCCTTGGCGTCGTAACGCTCCTTCAGCTTGGCAAAGGCCGCGTCGCCCAGCTCCTGCCGGTTGAGGCGCTGCGAGAGCACGCCCTCGGCGCCCAGGTCCACGCCGAACCGCGTGAACACCTGGTTCTTCAGGCCGTCCAGGTCCCACTGCTCGGCGTGAACGTTGGCCGGCGCGTACTCATCCATCAGCTCGCCCAGGATGCCGGCGACGTAGTCCTCGACGATCAATTCCTTCTGGTCCACTCCCTCGAGCAACTGGCGGCGCAGGCCGTAAACCGCCTCGCGCTGCTTGTTCATCACGTCGTCATACTCGAGCAGGTGTTTGCGGGCCTCGAAGTTCTGCGCCTCGACCGCCTTCTGCGCCGCCTCGATGCGCCGCGTAATCATGCGCGACTCGATGGGCACGCCCTCTTCCATCCCCAGCCGCTGGAGCAGGTTTGACACCCACTCCCTGGCGAAGATGCGCATCAGGTCGTCTTCCAGCGAGAGATAGAAGCGCGACGATCCGGGATCGCCCTGGCGGCCCGCGCGTCCGCGGAGCTGGTTGTCGATGCGCCGGGCCTCGTGCCGCTCGGTGCCCAGGATGTGCAGCCCGCCCACGCTGACTACTTCGTCGTGCTCGCGCCGCGTCTCGCGTTCGTAGCGCGCATAAATTTCCTGCCACTGCGCCGCCGGCGCTTCATACTCGGTGCCCTGGTAATAAAGAAGAGTGGTCTCCTCGCCCGACTTCCTGCCCGCCAGCTTGCCCGCCGCCGTCTGCACCGGACGCAGCACGCCCTTCTTGAAGCACTCCTGCTTGGCCATGAACTCGGCGTTCCCGCCGAGCAAAATATCCGTGCCGCGGCCGGCCATGTTGGTGGCGATGGTCACCATGCCCTTGCGCCCTGCCTGGGCCACGATCTCGGCTTCGCGCTCGTGATACTTGGCGTTCAGCACCACGTGCTTGATGCCCTTGCGCTTCAGCAGTTCTGACAGCCTCTCGGACTTTTCGATGGACGTGGTGCCCACCAGCACCGGCTGGCCGGTCTCGTTCAGACGCTGGATCTCGTCGGCCACCGCGCCGAATTTTTCTTTTTCGGTGCGATAGACGATGTCGGGATTCTCTTTCCGCAGCAGCGGCTTGTTCGTGGGGATAACGATAACTTCCAGCTTGTAGATCTTCTCGAACTCAGGCGCTTCCGTCTCCGCCGTACCGGTCATGCCGGCCAGCTTCCTGTACATGCGGAAGTAATTCTGGAAGGTAATCGTGGCCAGCGTCTGGTTCTCGCGCTCGATCTTCACGCCTTCCTTGGCTTCAATCGCCTGGTGCAACCCGTCGGACCAGCGACGCCCCGGCATCAGGCGCCCGGTGAACTCATCCACAATGATGACTTCGCCGTCCTTCACCACGTACTCCACATCACGCCGGTAAAGCGCGTGCGCCTTCACCGCGGTTTCCACGTGGTGCTTCAGGTCCCAGTTTTCCGGATCGGCGATGTTCCCGATGCCGAGGAGCTGCTCAACTTTTTCCCAGCCCTCGTCGGTGACGGTGATGGTGCGGTGCTTCTCATCGACCACGAAGTCGCCGGTCAGGATTTTCGGCTCGCCGGGCGCGGTGTCCCGCTCCTCGCCCTTTTCCAGCTTGGGGATGATGCGGTCGACGCGGTAGTACTTGTCGGTGGATTCCTCGCTCGCGCCGCTGATGATGAGCGGCGTCCTGGCCTCGTCGATGAGGATCGAGTCCACTTCGTCCACGATGGCGAAGTTGTGCCCGCGCTGCACACAGTCATTCAGGTCGAACTTCATGTTGTCGCGCAGGTAGTCGAAACCGAACTCGTTATTGGTTCCGTAGGTGACGTCGGCGGCGTAGGCTTCGCGGCGCTCGGCGTCGTCCAGTTCGTGCACGATCACGCCCACCGTCAGCCCAAGGAAGCGATACAGCCGGCCCATCCACTCGGCATCGCGCTTGGCCAGGTAATCGTTGACGGTGACCACGTGCACGCCGCGCCCGCTCAGCGCATTCAGATACACCGGCAGGGTGGCGACCAGCGTTTTGCCTTCGCCGGTCTTCATTTCAGCAATCTTGCCCGAGTGCAGCACCATGCCGCCGATCAACTGCACGTCGAAGTGCCGCATATTGAGGACGCGCTTGCCCGCCTCGCGGACCACGGCGAACGCCTCCGGCAGCAGCTCTTCGAGCGCCTCCTTCAGCGCCGCCTCGCGCTCGTCTTCCACCGGCTTGGCGGCATCGGCGTCGGTCTCAGGATCGGCCGCCAGCCGCGCCAGTTGCTCGTCGAAGGGCTTGGTTTTCCCGGCAATGCGCGCGCGGAACTCGTCGGTTTTGGCGCGCAGGTCGGCATCGGAGAGCGCGGCCATCCGCGGCTCGAGCGCATTGATGCGCTCCACCAGCGGCATCAGCCGCTTTACCTCGCGCTCGTTCTTGGTGCCAAAAACTTTGGCTAGAAGGTTCAACTCAGGGGGTCCTCACTGCGGGGAGAGCGGAGCACACCTCCGCCTCGATTTAGCGTAACACACTGAATTGGATGCGGTAGGAACCCCCAAGGCGCGCTGAAAGGACGCTATTTGAATTCGCGCTTTGCAACGTGCTCGGCCGCCTTGCCAGCCAACGACGCTGCAAATGCCTTGAATGTCAGGTCTGTTGCAGGCTCGGAAAATCTGCCTCGCATACCCTGCGAGCGTGGGCTCAGAATCAGGCATGCTGAGTCGTACAAGCGATCGAGCATCATCTTGCGGCAGAAGAGCTCGTAACGTTTCGCGTACGAGACCGCAAGATGATTGCCGGGCGCGTATCGTTCATCCCGGAATTCAGGGCGTACCGGAAAGTGAGGCTCGCAAACCTTCTTGACACCACGGGACTCTGGACAGTCCTCCAACAGCATGAGATATCCAAGCCATGGACGCGGTGAGCTAGCGAACGTCTTCTCCGCATACGCCTTCCACACGTCCGTCGCATTCCCAAGTGCTTCTTCAACACGATTGTTGAAATTGTTTCCGAACGATGGACCCATCTGCGACTTCAACTCGATCAGCGCCACGAGTTTGCCATCAGCCACGATGATGGTGTCCCAGTTCTTTGTCGGGCGGTAAAAGCCTGGAATCTCTCCGATCGACTTGCCTCGAAAAATCTCGGTTCGGTGAAGGCCGGCCTGTTCGATGACGTCGCAAAGCACGTGAGTAAACCCGTCCATCTGCTTGCCGCCGGTGACGGAGGCCCGCTCCTTATAATCCTGGTTCCCTCCCTTGCCCTGGTTCGCCGCCTGAAACGACCTGGTTTTCCCGTAGTGGGCGACGGCCTTCGATAGTCCTCTTTCCAGGTTCATCGGTGGGTCGTAACGGACGAGATTTTGAAGAGTCCTTCCTGGCGGGGCACCACCCGAACGCATGCGCGGGAAAAATACTCGGGATCAACTTCAATACCGATGCTGTTTCTGCCCCAATTGGACGCCGCCAGGTTGGTGGTCGCTGTGCCCATAAAGGGATCCAGCACGGTATCTCCAACGAAGCTGAACATCCTTATCAACCGTTCCGCAAGTTCTAACGGGAACGGGGCAGGATGGTCCTTCGTGGACGCGCCCGGCAGGTCGGACCAAATCTGCTGAAACCACACCTGGTGTCGTTCCGCGGGGATCAGGCTCAGGAGTCGCGTCTCGATTGAAGGACTGCGATAGCCGCCGGGTTTGCGCTCCATGATGATGTACTCGATGTCGTTCTTGATCACGGCATTTGGCTCGTACGGCTTGCCCAGAAACCCTGCTCCGCCATTCTCGACCTCGAATGCCGCATTGGCGATTTTGTGCCAAATGATCGGGGCCAAGTTATCAAAGCCGATCCGTCGGCACCGCTCTTGAATTGACGCGTGCAGCGGAACGACGGTATGACGGCCCCCATTTCGACGGCGGGACAAGCAAACGTCGCCGACGACGCATATCAATCTACCGCCTGGAACCAGGGCGTCATAAAGACGGGCCCACACTTTATCCAGTTCGTCGAGAAAGCTTTCGTAGTCTGTGATGTAGCCGAGTTGTTCCGTTCCGAGGTTATATTCCTTGAGCGTCCAGTAGGGAGGCGAAGTCAGGACGAGCTCCACACTTTTGGGCTGCAGGTCGGGAGTCACTCTTGAGTCACCCAAGTAGAGCCGATGGACCGACGGGACCAATCTCACTGCCTGTTCGACACGAGTACACGCCACGGGATCCCGAGCAATGCGAGGAATATCCGTCTGCGGATCAGGCAGGTTTCTGAATTCCGGCGGAACCAAGTCCGACAGAGAACGCTCGGAATGGATGCTGTGAACGGCCATTTCAGTGCAACTGTACCATCGTCTGCTTACAAATCTAAAAAAAGCCCGGCCGAGACCGGCCGGGCTCGACCCATGTTCTACGCGATCCGCCGTCCGCGCCTCGCCGCCCCGCGCGCGCCGCGACGCGGCGCCTCCTCCATCTCCTCCTCGCCCATGCCCGGTTCTTCGGGCTTGAGCTTCTTGCTCAACTGCTCCAGCTTGCGCAGCGCCTGCTGCTCTTCCTTCAGGTTCTGATTCAGCAGCTTCTCGGCTTGCTTGTGCCTCATCTGCTTCGCAAGCTGGATGAGCGATTCGTACGCGCTGATCTCATACCGCTCCGTCTTGATACCCGCGCCGACATTGAATACATCCATCAGGTCCGGAGACGGGTCTTGTTCTTTGAACGTGTCGTGCTCCTCCTTCAGCCCCATGATGCCCCTGCACTCGGTCGTCTCCGGCTCCTCGCCGATGGAATCGAGTGCCTCGCGCAGCCGCTCCACCTGGTTCTCTGTCTGCTGGCGGTGCTGCTCAAAGTTTTTGCGCAGCTCGGGACTGGCGCTCTCGCCGGCCATCTCGCCCAGCGCCTCCAGCACCTTCTGTTCGCCGTCCAGCATGTCGTTCAATTCATGGATGAATAATTCGTGAGCTGTCTGCATGCACTCCTCCTCGCGAAAGAATTCCGCCTCGTAGGATGCCGCCCCGCACCGGCGTGCTGCGGAAATCGCGAGCGTCTGCCAGTGGAAGCACCGGGCTTCAGCCCGGTGAATAGAGGCGCGCGTCCCATCCGCGCCGACTGAGCTGGGCGAAGGAGGCGCGGCCGCCCTCAACTTCGGTATAGTTGGCCCGCGCCATGCCCAACTACTACCGGCGATTCGTCGAATCCGCCGAGCGCTGGCCGAAGAACGTCGCACTGGAATTGCAGCGCCAGCACGGCGCGCCCGCCGGGCCCGGCGACCGCCTTACCTACGCCGAACTTCGCCGCCTCGCCGAGGCGGTCGGCGCGTGGCTCGGCCAGAACGCGCCGCCGGGCGCACGCTGCGCTCTGCTGGCCAACAACAGCCCGCGCTGGGTAGCGGCGTATCTGGGCGCGCTCGCCGCCGGCTGCGTCGCCGTGCCGCTGGACACCGCGTTCAAGGCCGAGCAGGCCGCCAAGCTCCTCAAGGACAGCGGCAGCTCCATCCTGTTCACCGACGTCCGCCATCTGGCCTTGGCGCAAAAGTCCGTGACCGGCGACACCGGTATCGTGCTGCTCGATGCGCCCCACGCCACCGCCGCTGATTCGCGCCTCAAGGACCTGAAGTCCGCCGCGCACGCCGCCGTCTCGCCAAGCGCCGCCGGCGTTCCAACGCTCGATCAGATCGCCGCCGCCGGCGCGCGCAACTTCTCCGTCGCCGAGGTCGCCAATGACGATCTCGCCATGCTGCTCTACACCTCCGGCACCACCAGCGACCCCAAGGGCGTGATGCTCACGCACGGCAACCTGTGGGCCGAGAGCGAAGCCGTCTTCAAGGCGCTGCGGGTCTACCCAACCGACGCCCTTCTTGGCGTGCTCCCGCTCTTCCACGCGCTGGCGCAAATGGCCAACCTGCTGCTGCCGCTCGTCGCCGGCGCCCGCGTCGTCTACCTGGAATCGCTCAACACCAGCGAACTCATGCGGGCGCTGAGCGAGCGCGACATCACCATCTTCGCCTGCGTCCCGCAGTTCTTCTACCTGATCCACGAACGCGTGCTGCACCAGGTGGAAGAGCGCGGCGCCTTCGCCAAGATCGTCTTCAGCCTGCTCAAACGGTTCACCGCCGCCGCCCGCAAGCTCGGCCTCAATCCCGGACGCGTCCTGTTCCGCCGCGTGCATGACGCGCTCGGGCGCAACATGCGGTTCCTCGTCACCGGGGGCTCCCGCTTCGATCCCGCCGTCGCCCGCGACCTGTACTGCATGGGCTTCGACATCCTGCAGGCCTACGGCCTCACCGAGACTTCCGGGGGCGCCACCGTCACGCTGCCGAACAACAACGTGCTCGGCTCGGTCGGACAGCCGCTCCCGGGCGGCGTGGAGGTCCGCATCGTTGATCCGAAGCCGCAATCCGAAGGCCCGCCCGTGGGCGAAATCGCCATGCGCGGCGGCATCGTGATGCGCGGCTACTACAACCGTCCTGACGCTACCGCCGAAACACTCCGCGACGGATGGCTGCACACCGGTGATCTCGGCTATCTCGATTCGCGCGGCAACCTGTTCATCACCGGCCGGCAGAAGGACGTCATCGTCCTCAGCTCGGGAAAGAACATTTATCCCGAAGAAATCGAGGCGCACTACCAGCGCTCGCCGTTCATCAAGGAAATCACCGTGATGGGCCTGCAGGGCCGCCCCGGCGAGCCGTTTTCCGAGCGCCTGCACGCCGTCATCGTTCCGGACTTCGACGCGCTCCGCGCCCGCAAGATCGTCAACGCGAAAGAGGTCATCCGCTACGACATCGAAACGCTCTCCGCCGAGTTGCCTTCGACCAAGCGCATCCTGAGCTACGAGATCTGGCAGAAGGACCTGCCTCGGACGACAACCCGCAAACTCAAGCGCTTCGCTATCCAGCAGGAAGTCGTGCGCGGACAAGCGGCGCAAGCCGCCGCGGCGCCGGCCGGGCCCAGCGCTCCCGGCCGGGAGTTCACCGAAGACGACCTCGCCTGGCTCGACGATCCCGAAGCCGCCCGCGCCCTCGCTGTCGTCAAGTCCGCCAGCAACGTCAAGCGCGAGGTCATCCACCCCGACGATTCGCTCGAACTCGATCTCGGTCTCGATTCGATGGAGCGCGTCGAACTGCTGGTCGCCGTGGAAGAAGCGCTGGACGCGAAAGTGGAAGACTCGGTCGCCGCCGACGTCTACACCGTGCGCGAACTGGTGGAAGCCGTCCGCGCGGGCGCCGGGCGCAAGCGCGCCGACGCCGCCGGATGGGACTCGCTCCTCGCCGCCGATCCGCCGCCGGAAGACGTGCGCGAGTTCCGCCCGCGGCCCGTCGCAACCTTGTTTTGGTATCTGGCCGGACGTCTGGTGCAGGTCGCCTCGCGCGACCTGTTCAAGCTGCGCGTCTCCGGCCTCGAGAACCTGCCGCGCGAAGGCCCGTTCATCATCTGCCCCAACCATCAGAGCTATCTCGATCCCCCGGTGGTCGCGAGCACGATTCCGTGGCCGGTCTTCCGCCGCATTTTCGTCGTCGGCACCAGTGAGATTTTCGGCGCCGGACTCTTCCGCAAGATTGCGCAGACGTTCCGCCTCTTCCCCGTCGATCCCGACCGGAACCTGGTTCCGGCCATGCGCATCGGCGCCTGCGGCCTGCGCCGCGGCGGTGTGCTGCTGATTTATCCCGAAGGCGAGCGCTCCGTAGACGGCGCCGTCCGCCGCTTCAAGAAAGGCGCCGCCATTCTCAGCGCGCACTTGCACGTGCCCATCGTGCCCGTCGCGATTGACGGCTTCTACGACGCCTGGCCTCGCGGCAAAGGTTTCCAGAAACTAGCGCCGCTCACGATTCGCTACGGCCCGCCCGTGTACCCGCCGGAGAAAATCGCTGCCGACCCCGAGCAGACGTATCAGGAAGTGATCGGCGAAGTCCGCAAGCGCGTGATCGCCATGTGGAACGATGTGCACCGCGCGGCAACACCACCGCGCTCCGACTCCGCCGATGCCGCCCACACCGCCGCTGCCGGTTGTCCCGGCATCGCCG
>Ga0070741_10000606_pt1 | contig 124496 bp, 100 predicted proteins | sample Coa_R1_4_FD_66440 | JGI IMG/M metagenome (GOLD analysis project Ga0070741, IMG submission 66440) | Surface soil microbial communities from Centralia Pennsylvania, which are recovering from an underground coalmine fire - Coalmine... | ecosystem: Environmental > Terrestrial > Soil >... | reverse complement strand
CGAATGCGTTCGTCCATCACAGAACTTTCCTTCCAGGGCATCCCACTCTCGCCTCCTAAAAGGCCAAAAGTGTATACCATGTCTCCGGAACGTTCTGTTACCTATGTCTCAGGTCGGACAGCCGCGTCTACCGTTGCCAGCGATTGGTATCTGGCAAACTGGGGGCGTGGAATGGACTCCAGGCGGCACCAGCAACGACATTGAGGACCGGCGTGACGAGAGTGGAGGCGGCGGGGGCTTTGGTTTCGGCGGCTGGCACATGGGGTGTGGCGGGCTGATCCTTCTCGGGATTCTCAGCCTGATATTCCATACAAATCTGTTTACTTTGTTGAGCCCGCAGCCCGGCACGCAGACCGTGCCCTCGCGGCCCGACTATGCGCAGGATCAGCGCGAGCAGCCGGAAGTGCAGTTCGTCTCGTTCGTTCTCGACGACGTGCAAAAGAACTGGGACCACATACTACCCGAAGCTCGCAATGTCCCGTACCGGCATGCCAAGCTTGTGCTGTTCCGCGATGCGTATCCGTCGGCGTGCGGTCTTGCACGGGACGCGATCGGTCCGTTTTACTGTCCCGAAGACAAGAAGGTGTATCTCGATCTCTCGTTTTTCGACGAACTGCGGTCGAGGTTTGGAGCACCGGGCGAATTTGCGCAAGCCTATGTAATCGCGCATGAGCTTGGGCATCACGTTCAGGATCTGCTCGGCACTTTGCCCAAAGTACATCGCCTGCAGCAAGCCCGGCCGGATGAAGCAAACCCGCTGTCGGTGCGTCTGGAGCTGCAGGCGGACTGTTATGCCGGAATTTGGGGTCACACTACGGCTCAACGCGGAATCGTGGATAAGAGCGATGTGGAAGCGGCCCTGAACGCGGCGGCTGCGGTGGGAGATGACCGGCTGCAGCGAATGGCAACCGGACGGGTCAGCCCGGAGACCTTCACGCATGGGACTTCTGCCCAGCGCGCGCACTGGTTTAAGCGCGGATTCGATTCCGGCGATCTCGCGGCGTGTAATACGTTTGGCAGCCGGTAACTCATGCCGGACTCCCTTTCACACGATCTTCCTCCGCTGACGGTGGAAGGCGGCCGCGTTGTCGATACCAGCACCGGAGGTGCGATGTTGCTGAGAGGGATCAATCTCTCGGGGCTGCAATATTCGGGGCCCAGCAATGCTTTAGAAGCCGCGGGCATTCGCGTAGCGGACATCGACCAGATCACGACAAACTGGAATGCACAGGTCATCCGGCTGCCCTTCAATCAGCAGTGGGCGCTAGCCCCAGACGGAGAAGACCCCGAGCAGTACGATTGTCCCTATTTGGAAGCGATTGATTCCGTAATCGAGAGAGCGGCGGGAAATGGAGCCTATACGCTGCTGAACCTGCATAGACTCGATGACACGGTGCGCGGCATCGATAACAAGGGCCAGCCGAACTACGTCCCGCCGCTTCCGAACGTCGCTTCGATTCGTTTGTGGCGGCAGCTTGCATGGCGCTATCGTGACGAACCCGCCGTGCTCTACGATCTATTCAACGAGCCGCATACGGCGTTACCGGGCGATTCAGTTCCCTTGCTCGGAATCAGAGAGGACGGCAGCACCTTTCCACTGCCGGGCGGCGCGGTTGGAATGGCGGAATGGCAGCCGTGGGCCCGGCAACTCATCCAGGCCGTTACCTCCGTCAACCCGGAGGCGCTTCTCTTCGTTTCGGGAGTCAGTTGGGGATTCGACCTGACCGGCTTTCCTATTCCGGAAGAATCGCCCGTTGTGTATTCGGCTCACGTCTATCCCTGGGACGGTGATAACGCGAGCATTCGCGCGGCTGCATTCGGAAGACTGGCGCAGCAAGGTATTGCCGTGTTTGCGGCGGAATGGGGCGGAGCGGATGCCGACATCGGCTGGGGTACTGATCTGGCCAACTACTTCGATGAGCTGCAGATGGGCTGGACGGCCTGGAGTTGGAATAACTATCCCTTTATAGTGAAATCCCCGCCGACACCGCCTTACACTCCGACGGCGTTCGGAACCCTCGTGCGGGAGCGGCTTCGCCAAGCGCCGACATAAGCGCCGAGTTCCAGGAACTTTCCACGCCGTAATCTCGTCTCAACCGATCATGACGAGCGCCGGTCAAGACATTCGCTACTGCCTTCGCGGATTTCGAAAGCAGCCCGGCTTTGTCGTTACCGCCATCGTCGCGTTAGGCCTGGGGATCGGCTCGGCAACGGCTATCTTTAGCGTGGTCGAGAACGTTCTTTTCGAGCCATTTCCTTATCGCGACGCCGAACGGATCGTCTCGGTGCAGGTCCATGATTTGCAGCGCAGCCAGCCGGGCGGGCGCGGCGCATATACGACTCCTGAATTCGTGGAGCTTCGCCGCCAGACGCACACGCTCGAAGACATCGTCGGCATCAACAGCCTTGACGTGCTCTATACGACTCGCGAAGGAACCGAGCGCTTGCAGGGTGTGCGCGTTACTTCCAATACGTTTGAGTTTCTTGGGATTCCACCGATCCTAGGACGCGGCCTGCATCCAGCGGACGGCAAGCCGGGCGCGGCCCCGGTCTTCGTGATGAGTTATAAGATGTGGCGCAAGTACTGTAACGGCGACCCGCACGTTCTAGGCAAGACATTTTTGTTCAACAATGAGCCGCGCGTGCTGGCAGGCGTGATGCCGCCGCGGTTTACCTACTTTGGGGGCGATATCTGGTACCCGCACGATCCCGACCTCGGCGAACCGGATGCTGCCCGCTCTTATTTCTTCCTTCAAGGGCGGCGCAAACCGGGCGTCAGCCTGCGAGACATTGAAAACGATTTCGGAATCGTAACTCGACGTTTGGCGAAGATTTATCCCGACCGCTACCCGGAAAAGTTCAACATCCATGCGGAGAACCTGACCGACATGGTGGTGGGCCGGTTTCGCAACACTTTGCTGACGTTGCTCGCGGCAGTGGGCTTGCTGTTGTTTATCGGATGCACCAACGTGGCCAACATGCTTCTGGCCCGCGCGACGTCGCGTGAGAAAGAAATCGCAATTCGTTCCGCTTTAGGCGCAAGCCGCTGGCGTATTGCGCGGCAGATGCTCATTGAGAGCGCGCTGTTGACCAGCGGCGGACTCGTGCTCGGGTCTCTGCTTGCGTATGCGGGCATGAAGGCGCTAGTCTTGATGATCCCAACCGACACGATTCCATCCGAAGCGGTGATCACCCTGAACTGGCGCGTGCTGCTGTTCAGCCTGGGTGTGGCTGCCCTCACTACCTGTCTTGCCGGATTGATTCCGGCCCTGCATGCCTCACGCAGACAGCTCGCCGAGCCGTTGAAAGATTCGGGGAAAGGGGTTCGCGGCGGTTTTCGCCGGGCTGGTTTACGCAAATTACTCGTAATCGGCGAGATCGCGTTATCTCTCATCCTGCTCGCCGGGGCCGGTCTTCTGATGCGCACGATGGTGGCCCTACAAACGGTGGATCTGGGCCTGAATCCGGATCATATTCTGGTCATTCGCCTGCCACTCCCGAAGGGCCGGTACAAGACTGCCGCCCAGGTGCAGCACTTTTATGAGCAATTGTTGCAGCGGCTCAAGACCCTACCTGGCGTGACAGCAGCCACGGAGACGAGCACTCTGCCTCCGTACGGAGGGATCGGAAGCGAAACGGACGTGCCCGGCAAATCTCATGCCGAGAAGTGGCGGGCGATTTATCAGTTGTGCAGCGAAGGCTACTTTCCCACGCTGGGCCTGAAACTACTCCGTGGACGCGTCCTCACAGAACAGGAAGTTTCCAGTCATCGCCACGTCGCGGTTGTGAACCAGACTCTGGTTCGAAAGTTCTTCGGCAAAGACGACCCAATCGGCCGGCAGATTGTTCTCAAAGACCTCGGTACGATCCCCGACCCGGTTAAAGATCCATCTTTCACGATTGTGGGCGTGATCAGCGACGCGAAGAATCAGGGCATTCAGGAAGCGGTGATTCCAGAAGTTTTCATTCCATACACGCTGACCGGCTTTTACGAACGCGGCATTCTGGTCCGAACGGCGGCCGATCCACTCGCGTTGCAGAACTCGATCCGACGCGAGATCTGGGCGGTCGATCGCGGCGTGGCGTTGACCCTTACAGGCACGCTGAAAGGTTATTTGAAATCGTTCTCCTATTCAGGGCCTCAGTTTGCCCTGACAATTCTTTCGATTTTCGCGGTGATTGGACTGATCCTGGTTGCCATCGGGGCCTATAGTGTATTGGCTTACACGGTCTCCGAACAGACGCACGAGATTGGAATTCGGATGGCGTTGGGAGCGCCCGAGCAAACCGTGTTTCTCATGGTGCTTCGTATGGGCGCCGTGCTGGTGTCGATCGGGCTAGCCGCCGGCGTGATCGCAAGCCTGTTCTTGAACCGTTTTATTGCCAACCAGTTGTGGGGTGTTAAACCGCACGATCCGGTGACGATGGTGAGTGTAGCAGCGGTGATCGCGATCATCGGGACGGCCGCCTGCCTGATTCCGGCGAGACGCGCCACGCGCGTCGATCCGGTGATCTCTTTGCGCTACGAGTAACGCGTCAGCCTATTCGAGACCGAACACAACATACTCCCCGTGAATCGGTTCCGTCGAGGCAGGGTGGCCGGGCACAGCATGCGTGTAGGTGGTTGCCTGCGCCGCTGCACAGACCGCTATGTATTCGCGTCCGTTCAGTTCGTAAACGGCCGGCATTCCTTCAAGCCCGGCGTGTAACTCCGTTTCCCAAAGCACGCGTCCGTTCCTTGTATCGAGCGCACGCAATTTGCGGTCCCGTGTCCCGGCAAAGATTAACCCGCCCGCCGTAACCACTGGTCCGACTTTCGGAAAATGACTTCCCGTATTGCGAATCCCTTTCGCTGCAAGTTCCGGCACGTCACCAAGCGGCACCTGCCATTGAATTGTTCCCCGATTGAGATCGTACGCAGTCAGCGTTGTCCAGGGAGGCGCAATCGCAGACAATCCGCTGCTCGTAAATAGAAAGCCAAATGGAGTCTTGTATTGAGGCGCGCCGTCTGCACCGTGATTAACCAGTTGGAGCTTGAGCAGGGCGGGCAGGTCCTTTGAGACGACAAACAACCATCCCCTATGCGGGTCGACGGCTGCCCCTCCAAAGTTGGCGCCTCCGTTATTGCCCGGCATTTCCACAGTATCCTGTGTGCTCGGAGGAGTAAACATCCCCTGGTTGCGGGCATGACGGATTCTTTCGAGAAGCCGTTCGCGCTCGACTGGATCAGAGATATAAGGGCTCAAATCTTTTTCCGTGAACGTTTGCCTGGCAAAGGGTGGAGGTTGAAGCGGAAAGGGCTGCGTCGGCGACGTTTCTTCTCCGGGCATGTCCGATTTCGGTACCGGTCTCTCTTGAATGGGCCAAAGAGGCTTGCCGGTTTCCCGTTCGAAGACCCAAACGAAGCCTTCTTTGTTGACCTGGACCACGATGTCGGTCTTCGCGCCGTTATGCATCACGGTCAGAAGCTTGGGCGCTGTGGCATTGTCATAATCCCAGATATCGTGATGAACCATCTGAAAGTGCCAGAGGCGGCGGCCGGTCCGGGCATTGAGAGCTAACAGGCAATCGCCGAAAAGGTTCGCGCCTTTGCGATTGGCGCCGTAAAAATTGTATTTCGGGCTGGCAGTTGGAACGAACACGATGCCATGCTTTTCGTCCAGAGTTAGCTCACTCCAGGCATTTGCACCGCCGGCTGTCTTCCAGGCATCCGGCGGCCACGTGTCGTGCCCGTACTCGCCCGGATGAGGAATGGTGTGAAAACTCCAGACGAGTTTCCCGGTAGGAATGTCGTAGGCGCGAATGTCGCCCGGTCCTGAGTTATATTCTTCGTTCGTTGCAGAGCCGAGAATCAGCAGATTGCCGAAGACTTTGCCAGGTGTTGTGGACTGTACGAGAGTTAAGCGCTCAGGATCGCGCCCCAAGCCCTCTCTCAGATCGACACCACCATCTTTTCCGAAATTAGCGATGCGCTTCCCCGTTTTCGCGTCAATCGCCTGCAGAATGTTATTGCACGCGAAAAGCAGGCGGCGGTCTGTTCCGTCCGGGCTCTCCCAATAGTTGATCCCGCGATTGGTGAGCAATTTTGTTTTGGGATCGGTTTCATGTACCCAGAGCTCTCTCCCGGTTTTTGCGCTGAGGGCAACAATTGAATTTCGTTTTGCGAGCACATACATTACACCGTGCACCACAACTGGGTTGAACGCGTATTTGCCCGGATCGCCGGTCGCATACCGCCAAATCACGCGCAGTTTCTTGACATTCTGGCGATTGATCTGTGCGAGATCGGAGTATTGCGAAGAATCGGCGCTGCCGCCGTATTCAGCCCAGGAAGTTCGTAGCGCAGGAGATGAGATATCTCTGGCCCGAGCAGCCAACGCAAAGAGTAATAACGACGAAATCAGAACAGACGAGAACGATCTATGGCGCGGCAACTTCGAGCATATACCAGCCGACCAGGCGCTAGGGTTTTCCGGCTCGCATCTCCTCTGCGACGTCGAGCGCAAACTCCAACGCTTCGTCATGCGTAGCGAATGCTGACTCGCCTACCCGGAAGTACGTGGGAACCCGGTAGCTTGTAAAGACCTCTTCTACGAGCGAATTCGCGAGCAACTCGTCGGCAGGGGTGGACGCTGCCGCAGCTTCGGCAATTCCGGTGATAGCCTGCGCTCCCGCAGGCGCAAACTCGGGTTGGAAAACACACAGCAGAACGATTCCAACCACAACCACCGCGCCGGCCAATATGAGCTGGTCCCGCAACGCATCTTTGGCCGCACGGCCCGAAGCCGTCGCCCAAGGCGTAAGTGTAGGAGCGCCGGCCTGGTTTCGCCGGTTCGCCCCTGCAAACGCATCTTTGATCGCCTGTTTGACACCTTTTGGCAGAGCCTTGAACGCATCTACCGACCGCCGAAGATCCAACGTGTGAATGTGATAAAGGATGATACCGTCGTTTTCCGGATTGGGAGGGGTAAAGTCGCCGAGGAATCGCCGGAGATCGATGGTCGGCTGATAGCACACCCAACTCAGTTCGGCCGGGCTCTGGTTCGACAGGTTGAAGAGCGGGAAGATGAGATGCTGCGGCTTTGGAACGAACGGCGAACCAACGAATTGGAAACGATCTTCGCGAACACCGGGATCCATGCTTTGAATGGTTCGAAGCTCATCCAGGTAAGCCTTCATTCCGTCCCGGAGCTTCGAGAGTTGTTCTGTCAGTTGGGCCTTTCCATCGGCGAGATTATCCGCGGGCTTTACCTCAATTAACTCGCAGACAATCGTCCGATCCGCCTTGACCGGAGAAATGCCCATCCCGTCCGGTTTGCGTGGACCACCCTCGGAGCGAGTCGACGGACTTCTTCGGAACGCCGCTGGGGGAACCCAATTGCGGAAGTAAGTACTCATCATCTGGAAGAGTGTTGTCGTGTTGCCATCGTCCGGATACTGCTGTGTCAGATAGTCCGTTTGTGAAAGGAAAACGCCACCGTTTTGCCTGCGCTTGAAGTCCTCTACAAAGCGCAAAAACGCGACCTGCTCCGCCCAGTCAGATTCGTCCCAACGGCGCCGGCCATTCGGGGATGAGCGCGTGGGGCGTGTGGGGTACGGACATGATGATCGAAAAGCCATGGTGAGCAATCCTCTGTCTGTTGCCTGTAGCAAAACAGCGGCCAGGGGCGACCGGCTTGGCGGCCGAGCCCACAGGCAAAGGTATGTCGCGAAATTACTGGATTTCGGATATCGATTTGGAGAATCCGATATCTCTTTGGATCAGAAACTGCTCTTGTACGAGAATGAGGCGGCAATTTTCGAGCATATACCAGGATGGAGTTTCCTAAATTGTGATATCTTCCAACCTAAGAAAGGGCGGTGCAATGCCGGGTTCACGTTCCCCAATAATTGCTGCGATTTCCGCGCTCTCTATCGTGCTGCTCCTATCTGCGACGACGCTGCGAGCCCAGCAGACCACTGCGGATATTCTCGGCACAGTTACGGACACGTCAGGCGCAGTGCTGCCCGGAGCGAGAATCACCGTTCACAATCTGGACACCGGGGCGGATTATACAGCCGTAAGCAATCCCTCGGGAGAATACATTGTTACACTGCTCCCGGTCGGACATTACAGCATACGAGTTGTTGCTTCCGGTTTCAAGACATTGGTGGTTCCGGAGGTCACACTGGCCATCGGCGATCGCTTGAGACAAGATGTCCGCCTAGAAGTGGGCGCTTTGCAGCAATCGGTGGAAGTCACGGCAAGCTCTCCAGCTCTACAGACGGATAGCTCCTCTCTGAGCAATCTGATCAGCACAAACGCGATGGAGAACCTGCCGCTCAACGGTAGAAACTTTGTCGCCCTGGCGCAGCTTACCGCAGGAGCAGCCGAAGGTGAGGCTACCGGACTGCCAACCGGCACCCGGCCGGACGACCGCCGCCTGACCTCCGCCGTGGCCGTGAACGATCAACCCACCAGTTTCAACAACTTCATGATCGACGGCATGGACGACAACGAGCGATTCATTGGCACCGTGATCGTGAAACCGTCCGTCGACGCTTTGCAGGAGATGAAGGTTCAAACGAATCTTTACTCGGCGGAGTTCGGACGAACCGCAGGAGGCGTGATCAATTTCGTAACCAAATCGGGCACGAACGATTTTCATGGATCGCTGTTTGAGTTCTTCCGGAACCAGAATCTGGACGCGCGGAGCTTCTTCGCCGGGGCGAAGCCGCCCTATCATCAGAACCAATTCGGAGGCAGCAATGGAGGTCCGATCAAGAAGAACCGAGTGTTCTACTTTGCGGACTATGAAGGCTATCGTGTGCATCAAGGGCAGACCTTCGTTGATTCGGTACCGACCGTTGCCGTGCGCCAGGGGAATTTCGCAGGTCTCAACCGTATCTTCGATCCCTTCACCATGGGCACCAACCGGACCGAGTTCGCTGGGGACCAGATCCCAGCCAGCCGCATCAATCCGATTGCGCAAAACATCATCAATTTGTATCCGGCGCCACAAAGAAGCGGACTTGCAAATAATTACACTTACCAGCCGCTGAAAACGCAGAACAATGACACTCTCGACGGGCGAGTAGATTACCGGTTCTCGGATGCGAATACCGCGTTCGCGCGCTATTCGTTTAACAACACCAACACGGTTATTCCAGCAGGCTGCCCGCCGGCTCCCAACGGCATCAATCCGGACTGCGATGAAGGACGCTCAGGAACAGCGGCCCAGCGCGCGCAAAGCGCTCAGCTCAACGATGTCCACATTTTCGGCCCCGACCTGATTATGGAGCTGAAGGCCGACTTCAGCCGATACTGGATCCACTCTCTCCCGGTGAACTATGGCAAGAACGTGTCACAGCAGGTAGGGCTGAACGGCGTTAACATCGATGCGGATAGCTCAGGGCTCTCCATCATTTCCATCTCTGGCATTACGACGATCGGTGACGCGAGCTACATTCCCATCTTAACGACCGATAACCTGTTTCAGGAAGTCGCGGATCTCACATACATCCGGGGTACACATAGCATCAAATTCGGCTTCGATCTGCGGCGCAGGCAGACGGATCCGTTTCAGAGCCCTACGGCGCGCGGTCAATTCTCGTTCAACTCAAATTTCACGAACGACCCTTCCGGAGCGACAGCGGGAAGCGGTAATGCCGTGGCTTCGTTTCTGCTAGGCTATCCGGCCTCTACGACCCGCAGCAAGTATCTGGTGTATCCGGGGTTGAGGAACTGGGAAATGGGCGCGTATGTTCAAGATGATTGGCGCGCAACTCATTCGCTGACGCTGAACCTGGGTTTTCGATACGACTACTACGGCCCGAATTCGGAAGTCGCCAATCGCATTTCGAACGTGGATCTTGCAACGGGAGAAATCATCATTGCCGGCCAGAACGGCGTCTCGTCTTCGGCCGGCGTGCGGCCGGACTATCTGGACTTCTCTCCGCGATTCGGATTCGCCGCGACCGTGGCGAAGAAGACCGTGCTGCGAGGAGGGTATGGAATCAGCTTTGTGCCGAACATGATTGCCAGCTCGATGGCTTTGCGCAACCCGCCGTTTGTCAGCTTGTATACGGTGAACGCCACACCACTCACGCCGCTCAATTCACTTTCGAATGGCCTTCCCCTGCCGGTCCCGACAAATCCTGCGAACCCGACGGGAAGCTTATCGGGTGTCTCATTTGAAGGGGCCACGCCGTATGTGCAGCAGTACAACTTTACGCTCCAGCGGGAACTGCCCGCGAATATGGTCGCGACGGTTAGTTATGTCGGAGCCCTGGGCCGCCGCCAATATATTTTCAATGGCGCTGTGAACGTGGATTTGGCTCCTCCGGGGCCCGGCCCGATTCTACCCAGAACTCCGTATTATTCTGTTTTTCCGAACGTATCCGCTATTGCGATCGCGGCTCCCTGGTACAACACAAATTACCAAGCCTTGCAGGCGACGTTGGAGCACCGCTATCAAAACGGGCTCACGCTTCTTGCCACGTACACTTGGGCGCATGGCCTGGACGACGAACCTTCTATCGTGAACAATCCGCGGACAGAGTATGGCAATTCCTTTTTGGACTTGCGCCATCGCTTCACATTGATGGCTGACTATGCATTACCGTTCGCCAAGCATGCAAGCGGCGTGGCGGCGATGCTCGCCAAAAATTGGGGGATCAACGTGGTGAGTGTGTTATCAACGGGTCTTCCGTTCGACATTACCAACTCCGCCTCCCGGTCGAACAGCGGCGGAAGCGATCGTCCGAACGCCGTGTGCGACCCGAATTCGGGTTTCCGACAAAGCATCTACGAGTGGTTCAACACATCCTGTTTTGCCGCGCAGCCGCTTTATACATACGGTGACCTGGGCAGAAATGTCCTGCATGCTCCCGGCCGCGAAGATCTCGATCTGGCAATTCATCGGGAATTTATTCCGAAAGAACGAATGCGCCTTCAGTTCCGCGCAGAGGCTTTCAACATCACCAACACTGCGGCGTTTGGAGCTCCGGGGACATCTTTCGGATCTTCGACGTTCGGAGTGATCAGCAGTGCGGGCCTGGGACGGAATATCCAGCTCGCATTGAAGTTGCTTTTTTGATCAGAACTGCTCTTCTACGAGAAACTGTTCAAACTTGCCATCCGGCATTACATAGATATTCAGGACGACGGTTTTGTTCTGAAAATGAGCGTGGCAGGTCAGGTGCGTCATTCCCCCGCGCTGTTGCTCGTTATCGCGAACCAGCAGTTCGAGTTTTCCGAGCGGCGCGAGTGAATCGCGATAATCCTTCAGTGCCTGTTCGGTGAAATACGAATTGGCGTTCGCAGTCAGTTTCGATCGGTCGACTCGCCCGTGCTGCAAATCTTCTAGGAATTGGCGAATTTCCGCGTCGCGTTGTTCAGAGGCCGCGCCCGGCGGGTTCAACAGCCAATCTGCGACCTCCTGCCCAACGGGCCCAATCAGGTTCACGCCATCCTCGTTCGAGAGCACAACCACACCGGCTTTCCTGGTGGGAAATACCATATTGAGCGCCAGGAAGCCGGATACCTCGCCGCTGTGCCTGATCACCGGAACGCCATTTGATTCACCGATCTGCAAGCCCAAAGCGTACCCGGTCGATTTCCCGTTCTTGAGCTTCACCGGGCGAGTGAACTCTTCGTAGGATTGCGCAGAGAGAATGCGCTTTTCGAGAAAAGCCGCATCCCAACGCGCCAGGTCGGAAGCGGTCATACATAACTCGCCCGCAGCGAAATACCAGCCGTTCGCTTCGCGTCCCACAGGCCGCGCCGGACCAAGCGCATAGCGCGTATAAGCTGAGGCATCTGAGGGACTGCGCACTTCACAGTCTCCCGCTGAGGTCATGTGCAAGGGACCGAAGAAGTGCTCCTTCAGAAACGCGAGAAGCGGCTGGCCCGAGACCTTTTCCAGAATTTCTCCAGCGAGAACGTAATTCGTGTTGCTGTACTGCCACTGCGTTCCGGGTTCGAAATTGAGCGGCTTCTTCGCCCAGCGGTTCAGGATGTCCAGCGGCGTTGTGGGTTGCGTCCATCCAGGGATCAGATAGTCCTGCGGCGCGTAGTCCTCATAGCCGGACGTGTGCGAAAGCAATTCGCGAATAGTGATCTCATTCGCGCGGGTCAAGTCGGGAAAGTAGTTCGAGACCTTGTCGTTCAGCGAAACCTTCCCCTGCTCCTGCTGCAGCAGGAGACCAGCGGCTGTGAACTGCTTGCTGATGGACCCGACGGCGTAGCGCGTATCGGGAGCCGCCGCGCGATTCTCTTCGATGTTTGCTTTGCCGAAAGCGCGATCGTAAACGATGCGCCCGTCTTTCAAGGCCGCTATGGAAACGCTGGGAGCGCCGAAAACCTGCAGAGTGGCCGCGATCTTCCGGTCGAGATCGGGGACCGGGCCGGGCGCAACTTGCGCACGCAGATAAGAGGCAAAAAGAGCGGTTACAAAAGCGGCGCGTCGCATTTACAACCGCCGCAACAGAACAACTGTGAAATCGTCAGTCAGCGTTGCATCGCCATGCCACGCGCGAACGTATTCGAGCAGGGCTCTCACGGTATCCGGACACGGCTGGGAGCGCCGTTGAAGCAGGAAGTCAGCCAACCTCTCTTCTCCAAATTCCTCGCCTGCGCCGCTGCGAGCTTCTGTCACGCCGTCGCTGTAGAGGGCCAGTAGGTCGCCACTCTCCAGACTGGTTTCCTTCGATTGATAAGTGACTGAAGGCAACAATCCCATAATCATTCCCTCGGCTGTCAGATATTCGATTTGCCCATTGCGCCGGATCAGCACCGGATGGTTGTGACCGGCATTCGCATAGGTGAGGGCTCCCGTGGAGGGATTCAGCAATCCATAGAACAGCGTGATGAAACGGCCTAACGGGCAGCGTTCGGCCAGATTGCGATTCAGCGTTTTCAAGGCCGGGGCAGGGTCCGGATTCGTTTCGAGCAGCATCTGCACGCGGGCCTGGAGACTGGACATCATCAGCGCAGCCGGCAATCCCTTGCCGGAGACGTCGGCAACCACCAATCCAAGGCTTCCATCGCGGTACGGAAGAAAGTCATAGTAATCACCGCCGACGGTACGGCACGGCAGATTGAATCCGGCGAGATCGTAGCCGGGGCAGACGGGAGCTTCCGTGGGCAGCAAACCCTGTTGAATCTCGCTCGCCTGAGCCAGTTCTGAAAGCATCAGCTTCTCTGCTTCCTCTACAGCCGCCAGGCGCGCGTTCTCGATGCGAATAGCGGCTACATTTGCCATCACCGTCAGCAGATCGAGATCTTCCACCGAAAACGGGCGGATGACGGCGCCGTTATCCACGTAGATGAGCCCGATTACCCGGTCTCCGGCTTGCAGCGGCGCGGCCATCATGCTGCGAACGCGGTGGGTGACGATGCTCTTTTGGCCGCGCAGAGCCGCGTCTGCCTGCGCATCGCTTACCATCTGCGAGCGTTTTTCGCGCAACACGCGATCCCGAACCGCGGTGCTGATCGAGAAGCCGTCACCCTTGCTGGCACGCACCAGCAATTCACCACCTTCGAGCGTCAAAATGACTCCCCGCTTTGCCTCGACAGCCGACAGCGCCAGATCGAGGATCAGGGTAAAAAGCTGTTCGAGAGGCCGGTGCGCAGCCAGCTCTTGCCCCGCGCGAATCAAAGATTGAATCACCCGTGCATTGTTCAGCGGAGATGGCGCGCGCTGCACATCCCGGGTGGATGTCTTATGGAGTGCCTCGTCCAGGCTTCGTACAATGGTGGACTCGCGATTGTCACCGGTATAGCCGGGCGGCACGAAGGAGACAACGGTCTTGGGCAGCTTGGCGACGGCCTCGCGAACTTCAATCGTCAGATGGCCCGCGTAGATTTTGTCTCCGGGTTTTATTTGGTGCGGCTGCTTGAGCGTGGTCGCGTTGAGGATGGTTCCATTGCGGCTCGCGCAGTCCTTCACCAGCCATCTTTCCTGATCGCGCTCGAAGCACAGGTGGTAGCGGGAGAGCCACGGATCTTCAGGGTATGCGAGGTCGTTATCGCCGGAACGGCCCAGCGACAATCTGTCTTTACGTAGTTCGACAACCTTCGACGAGCCATCAGGCCCGGAAATGAACAACTCCATGAGCGGCCGACAACCTTACGTTATCATCGCGGGCGGACGACGCCGTACGGCTACTCGCGATGCGAGTCAGGCGAAAGTTCGCGTACCACGACGGAGCCTGCCGTGAGCATCCAGGGGCAGTGTTGGTAATCGGAGATTCGTTCAATTCGACCGTTCAGCCCTACATTGAGCCGGATAATTCCCTCTATTTCCCAGGCACCATTTCGGAGATTGAGGAGAACGACCGAGGTCTCGCCGTCCACCTCGCCCAGTGTCAGCCGCCACGTTTGGCGCATACGCTCGTAAACGCCTAAGTAGCCCGCGTCGGCGAAGCGGCCCGAGAATCGATCTGCAACGAGCAGACGGGCATCGGCACTGATCAGTTCGCGCAATCCATCCCAATCACGGCGATTGAATCTTTCGACGTAAAGCTGAAGTATCTCTCTGTTCTCGGGCGTCGATGCGTGTTGCCGGAGGGGCCGACTTTCCAGCGAGGCCAGTTTCGACCTGCCGCGATTGAGAGCCGCCTTGACGCCCCCGACGGTCGAATCGACAAGCTCTGCGATTTCCTCTAACGAATACTCGAAAACATCCTTCAAAAGCAGACAGGCCCGCTCTTTCGGCGGGAGATTCAGGACAAGATGCTCAATAGCGGGTCCGATGGCCGGACCGGGGGGTTCGCCCGGTTCGACGAAATCCGGTTCCAGCGCCACAGCCTCGGCCGTTTCCCGTACTCCTCGACGCCGAAGAAAGTCGATGCATTGGTTGTGTGCGATGCGAAACAACCACGGGACAAGAGGGCGGCTCTCGTGGTAAGTGTCGAGGCTACGATAAGCGCGAAAAAGGGTGTCCTGAACCAGATCTTCTGCATCGGTGATCGACCCGGTCATCCGCGCACAGTATCGATGCAACCGAGGCCGGATATTGCCGATGGTTTCAAGAAATGCCAGATATCGAGCCTCAAATTTTCCCGTGTCTTCCATAGATACTCCTGGGCGCGGGGCATGTCGCGCTCACGAGCAGGAGGATTTTTTCTCCTCGGCCGCACGCTTTCTGGCGGCTTCTTGCGGGTCGGTTATTATGTCGATCCACTTCGGGTCAGGCGATGCCTCGGCGCCGTAGTTGTCGTGCCAATTCCACCACTTGTACGGCGGCGTCTGCGGATAACCCTCTGGCGAATCCTCCCAAGTCTCTTGACGGCCGAGCGGCGTGAGATCGAGGTAGCTCCAGGTGGTCCCCATCGCCTCGTCGCCGCGATTGTTGATGAAGTAAGTGCGGAAGATCTTTTCGCTGTCGTCGCGGATGAATACATTATGGCCGTGCCACTCGTCCACGCCGAAGTCTTTGTCAAAGCTATCTGTGATGGTGTACCACGGCATGTTCCAACCCATCCGTGACTTGAGGCGCTCAATGTCCTTTTGCGGCGCGCGCGAGGCGTACGCAAGTGTGGTATCGCGTGCATTCAGATGGGCCAAATGGGAGACCTGATCGGCGCCCAGCGAGCAACCGCGGCAGGCGTGCTCGGGCCAGCCGAACACATCGGGCTCGAAGAAGGCTCGATAAAGGATCAACTGCCGGCGGCCCTCGAACAGGTCGAGTAGGCTAACTTTGCCTTGCGGGCCGTCGAACTCGTACTGCTTTTCGACGGCCATCCACGGCATCCGCCGGCGTTCGGCGGCCAGCGCGTCGCGAGCGCGGGTCAAGGCCTTCTCCTTCACGAGCATCTGCCGGCGTGCAGCCTCCCACTCTTGCGGCGATACGACGGGGGGTGTGTTTTTTGGCAGTTTGCCTTTCAGCGGCTCCCTGTCTCTCTCCTTGCTGGTTGTCATCTTATTTCTCCTATGTTTTCAGAAACGGATTCGCTTGGCTTTTCGGTTTGCTGAGAAGGCGCGGCCTCATCCAAAAATTTCTGAACTTGCTAATGCACACCGCCAAAATTCCTCCTGTGGATCCGGCTCCAGCGACCATTACTGCTGTGCTTGCAATGCATACAGGGCACATATAATTCCTCCTCTGAAATTGCTTTGCTCTGAATCGATTCCGTTCTCCTTCTGAAATTCGTACTTCTGTCTGTTAATACGGTGCTGGCGCAAACGAGGATACGTCCTCCTTACGAAACGCACAAAACAGCAGAGCCGCAAGTAAACCCCGCCAAGATGGGCGGCGGCAGGGTCGAAAGCCTCAGCCGCCTGAAGTTGCGCCAGGCGTAGTAGTGCAAGAAAAGCCTCGCCGCCAGCAAAGAAGTTGAGCCGTAGTGTACAAAGGCTCGTCAGCGGCTTAGGACGCTTCTACTGTGTTCTCCAGTGGTTCCGCGTGATTTACCGACTTGGCGGCGGCCGTGCCGGTGATGAGCCGCGCTCCGCGGTTGAACGTCAGATACAGAAATCCCCATTCGATGAACACGAGCAGACGGCTTTGAAACTCCACGATGTACATCAGGTGGATGAAGAGCCAGACGAGCCACGCGGGCCAGCCCGATAAGTGCATTCCGAATACGTTGGCAACTGCGGCTGCACGTCCGATCACCGCCAAATCACCTTTGTTGAAATAATGGAACGGCTTGATGTTCTGGTCGCCTTTGAGGCGTTTGATAATCGTCTTGGCGGCGTACTCGCCGGTCTGCATAGCGGCTGGCGCAATGCCGGGCAGCGGCTTGCCGTCGGGCTGCTCAAAATAAGCGAGATCGCCAATCACAAAAATATCGTCGTAGCGGGGAATGGTGAGATTGCCGGTCACTTTAATATGTCCGGCGCGATCCGTTTCCGCTTCGGTGCGTTGGGCCAGCTTGCGGCCGAAATCCGAGACGGCCACTCCGGCGGCCCAAATCACTGTGTGTGACGGGATGTGTTCGGAGCCCGCGTGTGTCTTGAGCGTGACGCCATCCGCATCGATGCACGTTACCATAACGCCGCTGCGAACGCGCGCGCCCAATTTGACCAGTTGCTGCTCGGCTTTGCGGGAAAGATCGGCGGGGTACGTGGGCAGCACACGCGCGCCGGCATCTACCACCAGAATTCTGGCGTCTGCCGGGCGGATGGACCGGAAATCGTTTTTGAGTGTATGCCGGGCAATTTCGGCGAGAGCTCCCGCAAGCTCCACGCCGGTAGGGCCGGCTCCCACAATGACGAAGGTAAGCCAGGCGAGCCGCTCGGCGGGATCGTGGGTTCGCTCCGCTGCTTCAAATGCGGCCAGGATTTTATGGCGAATGGTGGTGGCATCTTCGACGCTCTTCAGCGGAGGAGCCCATTGGCGCCATTCATCATGCCCGAAATAGGTGCTTTGCGAACCGGTGGCAACGATAAGCGTGTCGTATCCGACTTGCGCTCCGTCGCGCAATTGCAGCCGTTTCTGCACGGGATCGATATCGACCGCCTCGCCGAGCAGCACCCGGGTATTCTTTTGCTTCGACAGGACGCCGCGAATGGGCGCGGCAATTTCACCGGGAGACAAGGACCCGGTCGCCACCTGATAAAGCAGCGGCTGGAAAAGGTGAAAGTTGCGCTTATCGACGATGCTTACATCGGCATCTGCGTGCTTCAATGCCTCGGCTGCGTAAAGTCCGCCGAAACCACCGCCCAGAATCACAACACGATGTTTGCCTGCCATATGCCCCTACACTTTTGATGATGCAGCCGGGCTCCGGGATTAGGCATAGAAGTTGACGGTCGGCAAAAATTCCGGCTTTCGCCGCGCTTTGCGGGCCTGCTCGAAGGCGTACGCGATTTTGAGGAGTTTAGGCTCGCTCCATGCTGTTCCAAAGAAAGAAATTCCGAGCGGTAGTCCAAATTTGAACCCGGCCGGGACGGTGATGTGCGGGTACCCTGAAACGGCTGGCGGCGAGGCGCATCCGCTGTCGGTCCGGTCTCCATCTACCCAGTCGGTCAACCAGCACGGGCCAGTCGTGGGTGCGGCGATCGCGTCCAGCTTGTACTTGGAAATTAGAGCATCGATGCCTTCCTGCCTGGTGAGCTGGCGATTGGTCCGCAGGGCATCCTGATAGGCTTTGTCGGTTAGCGGACCTTTCTCCTGCGCCTGTTCCATCAATTCCTGTTCGAAATACGGCATCTCCTCCGCGCGGTGCGCAATGTTGAACGCCATGCAGTCGGCCAGCGACCGGACCGGACCGCCGCGACTTTCGAGATAGGCATTCAGATCCGCCTTGAACTCGTAAAGCAGCACCTCCATCTCCGTATCGCGCCAAGTCTCGTAGGTAGGCAGGTCCGCCGGGTCGATCACTTCCGCGCCTGACTTGCGTATCAGGTCGATGCAATCGTCGATCACCGCCGCCACGGCCGGGCCCATCGTGAAATACTGTCGTGCAACGCCAATCCGGGCGCCCCGCAGGCCATTGCGATCGAGAAATTGCGTGTAATCGGTGAAGGACTTGCCCACGCTTTCGCGCGTTGCTTGATCGCGAGAATCCACGCCCACTAAAGCGCCCAGCAACATCGCTGCATCGCGCACGGTTCGCGCCATGGGACCAGCGGTGTCCTGGCTATGGGCAATCGGAATGATGCCGGCGCGGCTAATGAGCCCTAAGGTCGGTTTGATTCCCACAATGCCGCACATCGAAGACGGACATACGACGGAACCGTCCGTCTCCGTGCCTATCGCGACGGCCGAGAGACTTGCCGAAATGGCAACTCCCGAACCGGAGCTGGAGCCGCACGGATTCCGGTCCAGCGCGTAAGGATTCTTGGTCTGGCCGCCTCTGCCGCTCCATCCGCTAGTGGAATGGGTGGAGCGGAAATTGGCCCACTCGCTCAAGTTCGTCTTACCCAGAATCACGGCTCCCGAGGCTCGCAATTTTTCCGCGACCCAGGCGTCGCGGCGCACCGGCTTGCCAACCAGCGCAAGCGAACCGGCTGTGGTCTGCATCTTATCCGCCGTATCGATGTTGTCTTTCAGCAGAACCGGAATCCCGTGCAATGGCCCGCGCCGCCGCCCTTTGCTGCGATGCTCGCGATCGAGCGATCTTGCGATCTGCAGGGCATCGGGATTGACTTCGATGACCGAGCGAAGCGCCGGGCCGCTCCGGTCAATCTCATCGATCCGCTGTAAATACAATTCCGCAATGCGTTCGGCGCTGAGCGCTCCGGTCGCCATTCGTTGATGCAAATCGTCAATTGTGAGCTCGTCCAGCTCAAAGACGGAGGACCGGATGCCAGGTGCGTTCTGCAAATCGATAGGACTCGGCGGAGGTTGCGGTTTCTGCTGCGCCTCGGTTCGATCGGCGCGCGTGAAAGCCGCGGCAACGGCGCTTGCGGTCAGAAACTTGCGGCGATTCATAAAAGTTTCAATTTACACTGGGGTGTGAAGTGAACCGCCGAGAACTGCTCGCTCTTCCCTTGGCCTTGCCTGCAATCCGGCTTGCAGGGCGGTCTCGCAGACGGCGGGCTGTCGTCGTGATGCTGGACGGGTTTGGGCTCGAATACTACGATGCCTCCCCAATGCCCACTCTCAAAAAATGGGCTGTGGAGGGCCTATTCGCGCACGTTCAGGACCAGATGCCCGCGGTAACGAATACCAACAATGCGTCGATTTGTTGCGGCGTTCCCGCCAGTGTTCACGGTATCACCGGCAATTCCTACTTCAATCGCCGGACCGGGCAGGAAGAATTCATGGAAGATGCGCGGCTCTTGCTTGCGCCTACACTTTTTCAAAAAGCTGCCCGGCACGGATTGGTATCCGGCCTGTTCACGAGCAAGAAGAAAACCGCGTTCCTGCTCAACGCAGGTACATCTTTGGTGGTTAGCGCGGAAACGCCCACGCCCGATCTTGTGAAACGCTACGGTCCGGCGCCGAATATTTACAGCGCTGAAATCAATTACTGGCTCTGGGACGTTGTCATCGATCAGCTTGCGAAGCGCAAGGATCTCGATATTCTCTACGTGCACACGACTGACTATCCAATGCACATGCATCCGGAAACGTCCGCCGAATCGCGCACGCACCTCGCTACGATCGATCGAAAGCTGACCGAAGCTGCCCATATCGCGCCCGATGCAGCGTTTTACATCACCGCAGACCACGGCATGAATCACAAGACCCATGCCTGGGACTTGGAAAAAGCATGTGCCAACCGCGGTGTTCCGCTCCGGATTGCCATTTCCGCTGAGCGGGACAGATATCCGAAGCATCACCTCGGATTGGGAGGCACCGCTTGGGTGTATCTCCGCAAAGCCACAGATGAGCAACGCGCCGCTGATGCGATTGAAACGCTCGAAGGAGTGGAGCGAGTGCTTACGCGCGACGAGGCCGCCAAAGCGTTCGCTCTGATGCCTGAGAGAATCGGCGATCTGGTGGTGACTGCCGATCACGACACCGTCTTCGGTGCTCTCGATCAGGAAAGTGAAACGCTTCCGCCGACCTACCGCTCACACGGCTCGCGCTATGAGATGGCCGTTCCGCTGATCATACGCGATCCAGATCGTAAGCTGGATGCGAGGAATTATCACCGCAATTTTGATTTGACGGCTGGGTTGCTGCCGCAGCGACATCCAGCACGTTCGATACTTTCCACGCCACATCGTCCCATCGAAACCGGGAGGCTTGTGTAAGCCCGGCCGCAATCATCTTTCGCCGCAGATCGGTATCGCCGATGGCATGCTCGATCGCGCGGCGCATATCGGAAATATCCAAAGGATCGAAAAACATGCCTGCGTTGCCCACAACTTCCGGCAGCGATGCCGCGCGAGAGACAGCAACCGGGGTCCCGCAGGCCATTGCTTCCACAGGCGGAAGTCCGAAACCTTCCGTCAGGCTGGGCTGCACCAGAAGCAGAGCGCCCCGGTAGAGTTCGGCGAGGAAACTGTCGGTCACGCGGCCCAGAAAATGCACCCGCTCTTCGACCCTCAGCATTGCCACCGTGGCTCGCAATTGAGGAGTGCCGGCGCCGGTGAGGAGGAGGCGCAGCCCCGAATACTCCAGTTGCGCAAAAGCGGCCAGCAGCCGGCCGACATTCTTGTGCGGTTTGAAGTTTCCCACGTAAAGGATGTAGTCAAAGCCCGGATCGTAACGGGCGCCCGCCGGAGTGAAAACCGGATCGATGCCGTTCCCGACATTGACGACCCGGTTGTCGTCCAAGCCCGTCCACTTCAGCAGTTCGCGCCGTGAATATTCCGAGACAGTGAGCACACGATACGCGTTTCGCGCCGCGCGCCGGACGAGCGTTTGGAAATAGAGTTTGCGAGCATACGTGGCTGTGCGGGAGGCGCCCGGAAGATGCACGCAAATGAGATCGTGAATGGTGAACACCAAAGGCGATACGCTCGTGACGGGCAAGCTGAATCCGGGCGAGAAGAATAGATCCGGACGATGCAAGCGGATTTGATAGCTCAGCCATAGAGGATCGAGGGGCGAAAGCAGCGGCGGCCCGGAGCGCAATTGCGAATGTTGCGGCAATCGGGAGAGCACATGAAACGCGAAGCGCCCGATTCCGTGGGAGCCGATCCATCTGGCGTCTGTCAGGATGTTCTTCAACAGGCGCTCCCGGTGCCGTGCCTGGGCGCAAGTGTAAGGAAATTGCAGACATCGCGCCGGAAACGCTCCGGGGAGTGGCGAGCCTGCCAGCAATTCCGCGCGTTGGTAATGATGGACTGCCGCGCGGTTTGGTCAAGGTGCAGGACAAAGCTCATTCGGTCGGCAAGCGCTTCGGCTGTGGATCTGGACGTGAGAAAGCCGTTGTATCCGTCGCGCACAATCTCCGGAATTCCACCGGAGGGAAATGCAACCACCGGCACACCCGCAGCGAACGCTTCCAGAATCACGCGGGGCATAGCTTCGATCGAAGCGGACGGAACCGCCAGCAGATCCAGGCTCGCCAGGACCGAAGCGATGTCCGGCTGCCAGCCGGGAAATTCAACCGGCAAGCCGCGGCTCGCTCGCAATACACGCTCTAAATAATGAGCGCCGCTAAACAGTGGCGCACCCACCACCACAAAACGGCAAGTCGGGTATGTCTGCAATAGCCGGCGTGCTGCCTCAACGAATTCGAGCTGCCCTTTCTCCGGCTCGACTCGGCCGATGACTCCAATTCGGAATTGATTTTCGTTTGGCGGCGATTGCGCCAGCCGTGTATCGGCGACACCGTTGTAGACGACGGACAAGGCTTCAGCCGACAGGTAGGGGCGTAACGGCTCCGCCGAATAGCGGCAGCATGAAATCACGCGGGCTTGCACGAATTTCAATGATCTGCCCAAGAGGGCGACGGCGCTTCGCTGAGTAACACGATTGTGACAATGAAACACGAGTGGAATCGACCGTCTGTGCGCGACAAGCGAGGCAACCGGTAGCATGCGTGGAGCGTTCACATACAGCAGATCGGCTTGATGGACTGCGGCTAGCTCTGTAAAACGTTGTATCAGGCTGGGAGCGCCGGTTGCGTATCGAAGCAGATCCACGCTACGCTTTCTTCCGCTGGGGTAGACAGGAGCATCGAACAGTTCCACATCGCAACGGAGTTCGCGAACACGTTTCGCCAACGCGCCCTCTCCGGGAATTGCTACAGCCGGCTCCCAGCCGCGTTCCCGAAATCCGGGAAGCAGCTCGAGCAAGGCCATCTGCCCGCCGCCGAGATCTTTGAATTGCTCGATGCAGAGTATTTTCATCGCATGGAGACGACTGTAGGACAGGCAGCGATAAAACCTGTTCAGAGCGTGTGAAGGTGTTGTAAATTCCGATTTGGCCGTGCGATTGTTAACCGATTCAACCGGGCTTTTGTTGCGAGCAGAATCGACACGAGCAAAATTACTACCGATACTATTACTCCCAGACGGAGCAGCCATCCGTGCGCCGCGTCGAAGTAATGGCTGATCAGAATTGCCAGGTCATGTTGAGGAAACGGCGTGATTAAGGAAGCCGCGCACGGTGCTGCCTGCGAGTGGTCGCTGTTATAAATCACGTACGCGGAACGCCAAGTAACACCGGTACGTTTGACAATCACGACAAACTTGCCCGAATCCTCAATGGGTCCCGCCGGTCCGCCGGATAGCTTCTGTTGGTACCGGCCAGCAACGTAGCCCGTGTCTTCTGAGGTCACTGTTTCCAAGTAAGAGAAGGTAAACGAGGCGATCTTTACCGGGCCTTGGAAAAGCTCACGATAGTACTGCTCAATCGCTGCGCGCCCTTTGAGTAAGGGCCGCCCAGGAGGCATCTCGACGGCGTCCTCACGGTAGGTGGCGGCTGCCGCGGTGGCATCCCCCGCCAGAACTGCCTGGCGATATTTTTCGGCTGTTTTCACGAGCGACGGGTTCAGTTGTCCAGCCTGCGCTGCTACTCCGGGTAGAGCACCGTGGAGCATCGCGGTTGTAAAGATGAAAAAAGTCATATTGCTGATTCGCATCTCAAATCTCCTCGATTGCGTTTCAGCGGATTGATTCCGACTGGGAATGGCATCATCCAGACCAGCAATCCGCATGGGAGAATAATGCAGCAGTAGAGGGCGAAAGAACGATGACCGCGCGTGCCAAACACTTGACAGAACGCGCCAAGCATCAAAAGACAGTCGTTGCCGATACAATCAGCTATCCCGCTAGCGTCGGACAAGCTTTTATTGACGCCTTGGAGCGGCTTGGTTACGTTGCAGACTCGCTGCTCTCAGGGGCAGGCATACAGGGATCGAAGCTCAGAGATCCCGACGCTCGCCTCTCATGCCAGGCAATCGGGCAGCTTATACGTTCGGCAATGGAACAGCGCCCGATGAAGAACCTGGCGGCGCAACTCGCAAGCGCAACACCCCTCGGCGCCTTCCCGCTCCTCGACTATCTAGTTGCCACGTCAGATAGCGTCGGGGCCGCGCTGAGGCAGTTGGCACGCTATGCCCGCCTTGTCGGCGCTCCTTACGTGGTCGATATACGAGAAGACCACGAGCCAATTCAGGTCCGATACGACAACCCGGCAAACCCTTTTGCCGTTGAGTACGGAGTGGCAATCACCCTGCTCCATCTGCGTAGGGAGACCGACGGAATGTTGACTGTCCTGTCAATCAGTTTCTGCGACAATCCTGATGACATTCTCGAGATCGAGCGCATCCTGGGTTATCCGGTTCAGACAAATGCGCATTGGAGCGGATTTACATTGTCGCAGGAAGCCTGGCTTCTTCCTATGCGGCGACGGGATCCTGTTCTTCGTGGCGTGCTCGAACAACATGCGGAGGCGTGTATTTCGAGTCTGCCGGGGATGGACGCGGTGGTCGTTGAGGTCAGGCGCGCACTTGTTTCTCGCCTCGGCAAAGCTGACGTTCAGATTCAGAGTGTGGCGCGGGCCCTGGCGACGTCTGCGAGATCGCTGCAGCGCCGCCTCACCGCAGCCGGAGTCACATATCAAGAGGTGCTAGATTCCACGCGCCGCGAGATTGCTAATAAGTATCTTTCAATCACGACGCTCTCAATCGCGGAAGTAGCATACCTGCTTGGATATTCCGAGACCGCAGCCTTTCATCGTGCATTCAAGCGGTGGAACGGAACGGGCCCGCAGACCTTTCGAAACCGGCAGAGCATGAGCCACGTGATTGGCTAAGACCTAGCTTCTCTGACCGCGAACCTCATAAGCAACTCGCGCGCGGCGGCAAACGGAGTCATAGTTCCCTGCTCCACGGCCTGCTCCAAAGCGGGCAGCCGTGCTGCAATCGCCGGATCGCTGCGAAACAGGTCCTGGAGCCCGGTGGCGACCATTTCGCGCATCCAATCGAGCGCTTGCCTCTTGCGCCGCGCCGCCCAGAATCCGTTCGCTTCGAGCTGAGCACGGTGCTCCTCGATGAGCTGCCATAGTTCTGGAATACCTTTGCCGGTCAGCGCGGAGATAGCAACGGCCCGCGGCTTCCATCCATCCGGCGTTGGGGCAAACAACCGGAGCGCGCTGCTGCATTGGGCACGAGCCCGCTCGGCTTTCGCTTCATTGTCGCCGTCTGCCTTGTTGATCGCAATGGCATCGATCATTTCCAGAATTCCGCGCTTGATCCCTTGCAACTCATCCCCAGCGCCCGCTAAGCCGAGAAACAGAAAGAAGTCGGACATGGAACGTACCGTGGTTTCCGATTGACCGACACCAACGGTCTCGACAAAAACGGCGCCGTACCCGGCCGCCTCGCACAGCAGGATCGCTTCGCGCGTGCGCCGCGACACGCCGCCCAAGTGGCCGCGCGAGGGCGACGGCCGGATGAATGCGTTCTCTTCAGCGGCGAGGTGTTCCATCCGGGTCTTGTCTCCTAGAATGCTGCCGCCCGAAAACGGACTCGAGGGATCGACGGTCAGGACTGCGATCTTCTGGCTGTATTCGCGGATAACATACAGGCCCAGCGTGTTGATGAACGTGCTTTTTCCGGCGCCCGGGAGGCCGCTGATGCCGATCCGATGCGCATTGCCGGTGTGCGGCAAGATTCCGGTTATGACGTCCATCGCCAGTTCGGTATCGGCAGGTAATGCGCTCTCGATAAGAGTGATGGCGCGCGCGAGTGTAGCGCGCTCGCCGCGCAGAATGCCGTCAATATATTGCTGTGCGGTGAGCCTACTTTGTCGTGGCACCGGTTAGTTGATCGCTCAATGCCGCGAGGATGGACTGCGCGCACACGGGAATCGTAGTGCCCGGCCCGAAGATAGCCATGACTCCCGCACTGCGCAGATAATCGTAATCTTGCGGAGGCATCACTCCGCCTACAAATACCAGGATGTCCTCGCGTCCGAGCCGCCGGAGTTCCTGAATCATCTCGGGAACCAGAGTTTTGTGCCCACCTGCCAGCGTGGAGACGCCCACCACATGCACATCGTTCTCGACGGCCATACGGGCCGCTTCGCGTGGCGTTTGAAAGAGTGGTCCGACGTCGACATCAAATCCGATATCGGCGAATGCGGTAGCTATTACTTTGGAACCGCGATCATGTCCATCCTGCCCCAGTTTGGCCACCAGGATGCGCGGCTGCCTGCCTTCCAGCTTCGCGAATTCATGCGCCATGCGCCGGGCTTTATTGAACTCGGGGTCGTTGTGGCTCTCGGCCGAGTAGATCCCGGTAATCGTACGATTCACGGCATGAAACCTCCCGAACACCTTTTCGAGCGCAGCCGAAATTTCGCCCAGCGTGGCGCGCGCCCGGGCAGCATTTACGGACAATTCCAGCAGATTACCGCTGCCGCTTTCAGCCGCGCGAGTTAGAGCTCCCAGGCACTGCTGGACGGCTTGATTATTTCTCGTCCGCCGAATTTCTGCGAGCCGCCGGACCTGGTTCTCGCGCACCGCTCGATTATCCACTTCCAGAAGTTCGACCTGCTGCTCAGTTTCCGCTTGATATTTGTTTACTCCGACAATCACCTCCTGACCCGAATCGATGCGGGCCTGCCGGCGCGCAGCGGCTTCCTCGATGCGCATCTTAGGCAGACCAGCCTCAATCGCTTTTGTCATTCCGCCGAGAGCTTCCACTTCCTGGATATACTGCCAGGCGCGATCCATTAACTCATGCGTCAGCGTTTCCACATAGTAACTGCCGCCAAGCGGATCGACAACCCTGGTGATTCCGGTTTCCTTCTGCAAATAAATCTGGGTATCCCGCGCAATCCGCGCCGAAAAATCGGTCGGCAGCGCAATAGCCTCATCTAGCGCATTGGTGTGCAGCGACTGCGTGTGGCCGAGCGCGGCCGCGAGCGCTTCCACGCAGGTTCGCGTAATGTTGTTGAAGACGTCCTGGGCCGTAAGGCTCCAGCCCGAGGTCTGGCAATGCGCCCGCAGAGCCATCGACTTTTCATTCTTCGGTTGGAAACCCTTCACCAGCTTTGCCCACAGCACTCGCGCGGCTCGGAGCTTGGCAATTTCCATGAAATGGTTCATGCCGATGCCCCAGAAAAAGCTCAGGCGAGGAGCAAAGTCGTCGATCGCGAGCCCGGCCTGAATTCCGGTGCGCAGATATTCGAGTCCGTCGGCGAGCGTGTAGGCAACCTCCAAATCGGCCGGCGCGCCCGCTTCCTGCATGTGATATCCGCTGATCGAAATGCAATTGAACTTCGGCATCCGGGCCGCGCAATACCGGAAAATATCCCCCACGATCCGCATGGAGGGTCCGGGAGGATAGATGTAGGTGTTCCGGACCATGAACTCTTTGAGGATGTCGTTCTGAATCGTGCCGCTCAGTTGCTCGGGCGCGACACCCTGCTCTTCCGCGGCGACGATGTAAAAGGCCAGCACTGGGAGAACCGCGCCGTTCATCGTCATCGATACCGAGATGCGGTCGAGCGGAGTCTGGTCGAACAGGATGTTCATGTCTTCGACCGAGTCGACCGCAACGCCCGCCTTTCCGACATCGCCCGCGACGCGTTCGTTGTCCGAATCATAGCCCCGATGGGTCGGCAGATCGAACGCGACGGATAAACCGGTTTGGCCAGCGGCCAGATTGCGACGGTAAAACGCGTTGGATTCTTCCGCGGTGGAGAAACCCGCGTACTGCCGAATGGTCCACGGCTGGAGCGCGTACATGGTGGAATACGGGCCGCGGAGGAAGGGCGGGATTCCCGCGGCGTAGTCGAGATGTTCCATGCCGGCGATGTCGGCGGAAGTGTAGATGCGCTTCACCGGAATGCGTTCGGGAGTTAGCCAGGTATCGCCGCTAGTTGGAAAAAACCGCTCCCTTTGGTCGCGGCTCTGTTCCTTCATCAGCGCGCCCGCCAGCATGTCGGTCAAGGCCTCGACGTAATAAGACCCTCCGGCCGGGTCGGCCACCCAGCCTGCATGCACTTCTTCTTTCAGGATGCGCTGCAAGCTCAAAGCGAGGCGCGGGTCGAATCCGACCGGCTCGACAGTAAGCGAGTCACAGCCGCCGATAATTGCGGAGAGCGCTTCGGCCGTCGCGCGAACCAGATTCCGATATGGATCTTCAGCGTTTTTGTTCCACAGCGCGGTTCGGGCATGAATACGGATCTTCTCCGCGCCGCACAGCAGGCGAGCAGCTCGGAGCTTCGCAATCTCCAGGAAGTAATTGGAGCCTACGGAGAAGACAAGCTGCGCCGGTCCATGCCGTTTCGTTGCTTCCGATACAGCAAACTTCAGCTCTTGAACGACGCTCGCGCCGGCTTCCCGGTGGAGATCTGCGCGAATCGCATCGGGAGGCGCGGTCCAGTCCTGCGCTATCCGCCACTCGCCTGATTTGCGAACAAACGCAAACTCAACTGGCGGGAGATCCTCGCGCCGGTAATACGGCTTTACCCGGATGTCCTCTTCCGGAGACCAGATCAGCTTGTCGTAATCTGCGCCTTTTAAATCGCAGCGAATCCTCGCTTCCCATTCGGCGGTGGGGACGGGTGGAAATTCCATTTCAGGCATCGGCCGCGCCTTCCTCCACCACTTCTATGAGATAGCCGAGACTCTTCGGGTGAACGAAAAAGACTTGCGTTCCGCGCGAACCCTTCCGGGGAGCCGGATCGACCATTTCAAACCCGTTCTCTCGCATGTAGCCGAACGCGTTGTGAATATCTGCTACGCGAAATGCGATATGCGCCAGTCCTCCGCGCCCGCCGCCCTTTTCAATTTGCCTGGCAACGGGAGACTCCGGACTGAGCGGCTCCAGCAACTGGATCAGGCTCGGGCCACTGCCGCATTGCAAGAGAACCTCGCGCACCTGATCCCGGCCGAGCACATCTTCCCGATGCACTTCCGAGAATCCCAGCTTTTTGTAAGCCTCAATCTGTGCCTCCAACTCGCCGGGCCGGACAGCAATCGCCACGTGATCGACGAACTGGAATCCCGGAACGTGTTTGAGATCCGCCATCACTCAGGAGCTGCTACAAATTTATATCCCACGCTACGAACGGTCTGCAAATGGCGGGGCCGCTTCGGATCGTCTTCGATGTAGCGCCGCAAGCGCACGATGAAATTGTCGATGGGACGCGTGTCGGTATCTTCGTGCACGTCCCAGACCTGTTCGAGCATCGTCTTTCTGGAGACCGGCTTGCCTTCGTGCCGGATCAGGTAACGGAGGAGGTTCGCTTCCATTAAAGTCAAGGGAAACACCTGCTCCTCGACGCGCAGTTCAAGCAGGTCGAAGTTGACCACCTTCTCGCCTTTCTTGCCGAACGTGAAAACGTCGGCTGCTACCGAAGCTTTGAGCCACTCCTGACGGCGTAACAAGCCGCGGATTCGGGCAATAAGAATCGCCAGCTCGAATGGCTTCGTCAGGTAATCATCCGCGCCGGACGCAAAGCCGCGCAAGATGTCGTCGGGGTGACCGCGCGCGGTCAGCATCAGGGTCGGAATGAACTGGCCAGCCTGCCGGATCTCCGACATCACGGCAAACCCGTTTTTGCCGGGCAGCATCACGTCCAGCACCAGGACATCGAAAGGGGGCGGTTTCGGCGCTAGAAGCTCAAGCGCTTCTTCGCCCGTTTCCACCACTTCCACCTGATAGCCTTCTTCTTCCAGGTTGAAGCGTAAGCCGTTGGCCAGATGCAGCTCGTCTTCGACGATCAGAATCCGGCTCATGTGGCAATCGGAAGTTCCATGACAAACGTGCTGCCGCGGCCCGGCCCTTCACTCTCGGCCCAGACCCGGCCGCCGTGCCGTTTCGCCACGGAACGAACGATGTAGAGCCCCAGCCCGGTTCCTTTCAGGCGGACCGAATGAGGCCCCGGAATGCGGTAGAAGCGCTTGAAAATGCGCTTGAGCTCGCTCTTTTGAATGCCCACCCCGCGATCCCTCACGCGCACAATGCCATATTTTCCATCCATGCTTCCAATTTCGGCGACGACCTTCACGTCGTTCCCGGAATACTTCACGGCATTATCGATGAGGTTGGAAACAGCGGCGCGCAGCTCATCGGGATCGCCGGAAATGGTGAGCACCGGACCGGGCTGGTACGTCAAGGCTTGCGGTTGGAGGCTATATAAAGTACGAGCGCGGTTCACACACTCTTCCACCAGGCTGTTGAGATCGACGGGCGAGCGATTCACCAGCCGGCGCGAGGTGCCCACGCGTCCTGTGCGCAACACCTGCTCGATGGTCCCCAGCAAGCGTTCGCTATCGGCCAGCATGATGTGGTAGAAATCGCGGCGCTTGTCCTCGTCCACAATCCGCGTCAGCAGCGTTTCTAGGTAAAGCCGGATGGAGGCGACTGGCGTTTTGAGCTCGTGCGTGACGGCATTGATGAAGGCGTCGTGCTGCTCGTTACGCCGGATCTCGCGGACCAGGAAAATGGTGTTCAGCACGACACCGCCGATAATCATGACCAGCAGCAGGGAGCCGAAAAACAGCAGGATTCCGCGCTGCCAGTCCAACAGCACCCAGCCGATATAGAGAAGGAGCGTGACCGCAATCAGCCCGATTCCCAGGGCGATGAAGAAGGCTATAGATTTCCGGCGGCCCGCTACAACCATCAAGTCCAGCTTAGCGGGCCAGACTACTGCAGTCAGGCTGCCTGGCGCTTTGCGGTCTCGTTTTCGGCTTTGGCCGTATAAATGGACTTCGCAACACCCAGGAGCTTCAGAAGCTTGATCTGAATCCAGGAGATATCGAACTCGTACCAGGTCAGACCATGGCGGGCCGAAGTCGGATGCGCGTGGTGGTTGTTGTGCCAGCCTTCGCCGAAGGTGATGAGCGCCACCCACCAGTTATTGCGCGAATCATCGCGTGTGGCGAACCGGCGCGAGCCCCACATGTGCGTCGCGGAATTGACCAGCCAGGTCGCGTGCAGCCCGACGACGACCCGCAGGCAAGTCCCCCACAGGAGCATCGGGAGCCCGCCGACGAGGAATAGCAGCACGCTTAACGCGGCCAGCGGCAGCCAGTGGTAATTGTTGAGCCAGATGTAGAAGCGGTGCTTGGCGAGATCCGGCGCATACCTCGACATCAGCCGCGTGTTGTTGTGTTTCGCTTCTCCAAACAACAACCAGCCGACGTGCGCCCACCACGCGCCATCGCGCGGAGAATGGGGGTCTCCTTCACGATCGGATTTCTGATGATGGATGCGGTGCGTGGCGACCCAAAAGATCGGGCCGCCTTCGAGCGTCAATGCGCCACAAATCGCGAAAAAATATTCAAGCGCCTGCGGCACCTTATAGGAGCGGTGCGTCAGTAACCGGTGGTAGCCCATGCTGATTCCGAGCCCGGTTGCCATCCAATAGAGAAACAGCGCGACCAGCGCAGCCCGCCAGTTGAACAGAAACAGCGCGCCAATCGCTCCAATGTGTAGAACTACCAGGGTCAGGGTGGTGACCCAGTTCATTTTCTCTCGATCTGAAATGTTGTATACAGTGCTTCCTAGCTGATCTGCCATTGGTGTCCATTCTGAAAATAACAGGGGTCAGCAGGCTAGTTTGTAAGACTTATGTAATATCGGCGGCGGCGGCGCGCCTAGGCTCTCGGGCGGCTGCTTTTTGAGGCAACCAAGGGCCGTATCGCCGCGCGAGCGCGCGCCAGGCGAACGCGGATAGCGACGCCGGAGGTGTTGTGCAGTTTAGCAATCTCGTCGGCCGAATAGCCGAACAGATAAAACGCTTCCAGAATGGAGCCATAGCGCGCATTGCCGCTGAGCAATTGTTCGATTAAGCGGCGCGTGATGACGGACGGCTCGCAAGGAGCGTCCTGGGCTTCCAACTGTTGCTCCCGGCCGTTGTGCCGCAAATGGGTCCGGAATTCGTTAATGGCAATGGTGCTCACCCAAGAGGCCAACTGGCACGGACGCCGAAGCTGCACGCGCCTTTCCCAGGCGCGCGCCCACGCTAACTGCGCAAACTCCTGGGCGTCTTCTATTCGCAAACCTTTCGTACAGAGCAGCCGGATGGTGCGGCCATAATAGCGCTCATAGGCGCGTGCAAAATCTGCGGAATCGATGGGCATGATCGAATAACACCGGGAGAGTAACACTCCCAATTAATAGTCTCGGTGTAAGGCTGAGGAATTACTGTGTTTTTTGTCACTAGCTTGCACGCGCGATCTTGCGTATCTTTTCATATTGGAGTTGCTGTTTGTGAGTTTTATCACGGCTCTTCGGCGCAAATCTTTCTACCCTGAGAGCAGATAGAACAGATTGATTTTTCGCTGGTCCAATTACCGCGGCTTGTAAGTTATGCGTTTATGAAGTTAGAATCAACCACGACCGTCGGCAGCCTGGTTTCCGCTTTGCCCAGCACGATGGTTGTGTTTTCCAGATTCGGCATCCCAATCACGGGCAGTGAGAACCGCACCGTGCAGGAAGTGTGCAGACAGCACAACGTGCGCTGTGAAGATTTACTTAACGCGATCGAACAGCTCGATTGGAACGGCGAATCTCCGCTCCGGCCAAACCACAAGGGAAATTAAGCGACGTCGGAAGCAACTTCCGAGGCGATCTCCGTCTTGTCCGCTTCACGCTCCACACCGGCAAAGGCGCTTAGCGCCCGCATATTGGGAATGGTCACAAGGCGGCGGCCGCCCATCTGTATGAGACCCGACTCATCGAGGCGCGTGAGGGCTCGCGAAACGACTTCACGAGCCGAACCCAGGCGCGCCGCCATCTGGCTGCGCGTCAGCTTCAACTCCACAATGCAGCCGTCATCCGCCGGCAATCCCCTTTCGCGGGCGATTGTGAGGATAAATTGCGCCACGCGCTGCTCCACGTTCCGGAGGGCCAGAGTTTCCACCAGCCCAGCCAAATGGCGCACTTTGTGCGCAAGCACGCGCGCCGCGTGCCAGAAGAGATCCTTGTGTTCCTGGCAGAGTTCGCGCATCTCATCCCGGTCGATGCAGAGCACCTGCGCGGGAGTGTCAGCGATTACAGTGCTGTAAAACTTGCCGCTGTTAAACACCGGAGCCAGCGCCAGAATGGCGCCTGCGCGCTCGGTCGAGAGCACCTGCTCCCGGGCTTCGGCGCTTTGCCGGATTGACCGGAGCTCACCGCTCGCCACCACATAGACCGCGGATGCTTCCTCGTGCTCGGAGAATAGTATCTGGCCCCGCTCCAGTTGACGGGCGACGCCGTGAGTAGCGATCTTTCTCAAAAGATCCTCATTCAAAGCGCGGAACAGGTCGGTTCGACGGAGGACCTCCACCTTGTCCATAGCCAGTTGACGCTGATTGGCCGCCATCGTGACTAACAGCTTACTCCCGACATGCGATAGGTTCCACGTATTACTGGACGAATTAGATCAGCTCACGGTAGGTCCGGTGTAAGTATCAGGGGTGCTGGAAATATCTTGAATTCAACGAATATTCACGTTAAAATGCTTGCCCGGCAAATTAAATGATGCTAATCTCGGGTTGACTCAATCCCAATTGAGGTGACTGCATGTGGAATGCCGACGCTGTACTTACTTCCGAGTCGCCCTACTCTCACCTGAGCTATACGCTTTCCACGGACATTCCCGCTATCCAAGTACTCCCCGCCGGAGCAGGCCTGACAGGGCTCGGTCCGGTCCTGAAGCTCCCTCGCGGAGCACAGATCGAAGCCTGCGGAGCAGGTTTCGATGACCACACCTTGAAGGTGCGTTACGCAGATTCCCTCTACTACGTTTTTCTGGAAGATCTGGAGATTAAACGCAAGTCGGCGGCAAGCGCTGACGCTTGATCGCTACTCTAAACCGGTAACTGGCTGGATCCGGTCAGAAACCGGTCGATGTGGTGCGCCGCTTTTCGCCCTTCCGCAATAGCCCATACGACTAGGGATTGCCCGCGGTGAGCATCCCCTGCTGAAAATATGCCCGGAACAGACGTCATGAAAGTGGCATCTGCTTTGACATTTCCGCGCTCATCTAATGCGAGCGGGAGATCCGAAAGCAGCTTCTGTTTCGTGGGTCCAGAGAAGCCGATGGCGATGAGAACCAGATCGGCATCGAGATAAAATTCGCTGCCGGGCATGCGCTCGAAATGCGGTTTTGGGCCGACACGTACGCAATGTAATCGCTTAACATTTCCTTCCTCATCGCCGCTGAAGTGCGTGGTCAGCACGCTCCACTCGCGGACGCCGCCCTCTTCGTGCGCCGCTTCCATCCGCAACTGCAAAGGCCAGAGCGGCCACGGTGTGCTGGGATGCCGGTCTTCCGGCGGCATCGGATGGATTTGCAATTGGTGGACCGATTCGGCCTTCTGCCGGTGAGCGGTGCCCAGGCAGTCGGCTCCGGTGTCGCCGCCGCCAATGATGACGACGCGCTTGCCGGTCGCCAGAATTTCCTCGGCGCCGGACAGCCGGTCGCCGGCGCCACGCCGGTTCTGCTGGACCAGGTAATCCATGGCGAAATGGATTCCTTTCAATTCGCGGCCCGGAATTTCGAGATCGCGGTGCTGCTCGGCTCCAATGGCGAGAAGCGTCGCGTCGAAGTTGCGCAGCAACTCGTCAGTAGGGATATCGACGCCGGCTTGCGTGCCGGTGCGGAACTCGATGCCCTCGGCGTACAACTGTTCGAGACGGCGGTCGAGCACCCACTTCTCCATTTTGAAATCGGGAATGCCGTAGCGCAGCAGACCGCCAATCCGATCCTGCTTTTCGAAGACGGCCACGTAGTGACCAGCCCGGTTTAGCTGCTGGGCGGCAGCGAGGCCGGCCGGTCCCGAACCGATAATGGCCACCCGTTTTCCGGTACGCCGCCGGGGCGGCTCCGGTTGCACCCTGCCTTCCGCAAAAGCACGGTCGACAATGTTTTGCTCAACGACTTTGATGGTGACCGGCTTGTCGTTGATGCCGAGCACGCAGGCTGCCTCGCACGGCGCGGGGCAGATGCGGCCCGTGAATTCCGGGAAATTGTTGGTGGCGTGCAAGGCGCGAATGGCTTCCTGCCAGCGCCCATGCCAGACGTGGTCGTTCCAGTCCGGAATGAGATTGTTCACCGGACATCCGGTATGACAGAACGGAATGCCGCAATCCATGCAGCGGCCCGCCTGCTTTTGAAGCTGCTGCTCCGGAACGTCCTGGTAGACTTCAAACCAGTCGTTTACCCGCTCCAGCACCGGACGGCGGGGCGGGGCTTCCCGCGTGTACTCCAGAAAACCTGTTACTTTCCCCAAAATTTCACCTCAGACGCTCACCGACCGCAGTCGCGTGCGCGACGATTTCTGCTCCGCCCGGCAGGCTTTGCACAGCTTCCCGCTTTTGCCCCAATACGCGTTTGAACTCGTGCGGGAACACCTTTACGAAGTGCGGCAGCATCGCGTTCCAGTGTTCAAGAATGCGCTTGCCCAGCGGACTGCCCGTGTACTCGATATGTTTGCGAATGAGCCGTTCGAGCACCAGCACGTCTTCGGTTTCGAAGATCGGCTCCAGATCCACACCGGCGCGATTACAGCGCACCCGAACGAACTCGCCGCTCGGGTCCAGAACGTAAGCGATACCGCCGCTCATTCCAGCCGCGAAGTTGCGTCCGGTCCGGCCCAGAACGACGACCGTTCCGTTGGTCATGTATTCGCAGGCATGGTCGCCGACGCCTTCCACAACGGCGGTGGCTCCGGAATTGCGAACGGCAAAGCGCTCGCCCGCAACGCCGCTGAAATAGGCTTCGCCGCTGATGGCGCCGTAGAGTACGGTGTTACCGATGACGATATTTTCTTCGGGAGCGAACGTAGACCCGCGCGGCGGAAACACAACGATCCGACCGCCCGAAAGGCCCTTGCCGACATAATCGTTGGCATCGCCTTCGAGCGTCAGCGAAACACCTTTGGTCAGGAACGCGCCAAAGCTCTGGCCCGCCGAGCCGGTCAGCTTGATGCGAATCGTGTCGTCCGGCAAACCGGCCGCGCCGTACCGGCGGGCGATTTCGCCGCTCAGCATGGAACCCACCGTCCGGTGGACATTGCGTACCGGCATGCTGATCTCAGCCGGCTGACCCGTTTCGATGGACCCCTTGACGCGATCGAGCAATTGATGATCGAGCGCCTCTTCGAGGCCGTGATTCTGGGCAATCGTGCAGCGCCGTCCCACACGCCCAGGCACCTGCGGATTGTAGAGAATGGACGAGAAATCCAGCCCGCGCGCCTTCCAATGCGAAACGGCGGGACGCATCTCGATCATGTCTACGCGGCCGATCATCTCGCTCATGGTGCGGAAGCCCAGCTTTGCCATCCATTCGCGGACTTCCTGCGCCACGTAGAAGAAATAATTAATGACGTGCTCGGGAGTGCCCGCGAACTTTTTCCGGAGCACCGGGTTCTGCGTCGCGATGCCGACCGGGCAGGTATTCAGATGGCACTTGCGCATCATGATGCAACCCATCGCCACCAGCGGAGCGGTGGAGAATCCAAACTCTTCCGCGCCCAGCAGAGCGGCGATCACAACATCGCGTCCGGTTTGCAGTTTTCCATCGACCTGCACTCGGATGCGGCTGCGCAGATCATTCATCACCAGGACCTGTTGTGTCTCTGCTAGCCCCAGTTCCCAAGGAATTCCCGCGTGGCGGATGGAAGTGAGCGGCGAAGCGCCGGTACCGCCCTCGTAGCCGCTGATGAGAACTACATCGGCATGCGCTTTGGAGACGCCGGCCGCGACGGTTCCGACGCCGACTTCGGCCACCAGCTTCACGGAGACCCGTGCCGCCGGATTGACGTTCTTCAAATCGTAGATCAGTTGCGCCAGATCTTCGATGGAATAGATATCGTGATGCGGCGGCGGCGAGATGAGCCCGACGCCTGGAATTGAATGCCGGACGCGTGCAATGGTCTCGTCTACCTTGTGACCGGGCAACTGCCCGCCTTCGCCGGGCTTCGCCCCCTGGGCGATTTTGATCTGTAATTCGTCGGCGTTGACGAGGTAATGCGTAGTGACGCCGAAGCGACCGGAAGCGACCTGCTTGATGGCACTGCGCTTGGAATCGCCGTTCGGAAGCTGGATGTAACGTGCTTCGTCCTCCCCGCCCTCGCCCGTGTTCGAACGTCCGCCAATGCGGTTCATCGCGATGGCGAGCGTCTCGTGAGCTTCGGCGCTGATGGAGCCGAACGACATCGCGCCCGTTGCGAAGCGCTTTACAATTTCGGAAGCGGGCTCCACTTCGTCAATCGGGATGGGACGCGGGGTCGTCTTCAACTGCATCAGGCCGCGCAGTGTGCAGACTTCCTCGTTCTGCTCGTCAATAAGTTTCGTGAACTCCTGGAAGGTGGCGTAACTCCCCTGCCTAACCGAATGTTGCAGCTTGCTGACGGTGAGCGGGTTCAGCAAGTGGCGCTCACCCCCGATGCGGTACTGGTAATTGCCGCCGATGGCCAGCTCCGGCTCGGAATCGGATACCGGGCGGAAGGCAAACGAGTGCTTCTCGACCGCTTCTTTGGCCAACACGTCCAGGCCAACGCCTTCGATGCGGGAAGCAGTGCCCGTGAAGTACTGATCGACCAACTCCTTGCTGAGTCCGATAGCCTCGAAGATCTGGGCGCCGCGATAGCTCTGGAGCGTCGAAATGCCCATCTTCGAGAAGATCTTCAGCAGGCCCTTGTTCACCGCTTTGATGTAGTTCTTGATGGCCTGTTCCGGCGTAATGGGCTTTGCGAGCTCGCCCGCAACGGCCATCTCTTCGATGGTCTCGATGGCGAGATACGGATTGATCGCGCTCGCCCCGTAGCCGATCAGCAGCGCATAGTGCATCACTTCGCGCGGCTCGCCGGATTCAATGATCAGCGCGACGCCTGTGCGGGTTCCTTCGCGAACCAGATGGTTGTGAACAGCGGTTAAAGCGAGCAGGCACGGAATCGGCGCGAACTCTTCGTCGATGCCGCGGTCGGAGAGGATCAACAATGTGTAGCCCGCTTTGACTGCCAGGGACGCGCGGCGGCAGAGGCCGTCGAGCGCGCGCTTTAAACCCCTTTCGCCTTCGGGAGCGCTGAACGTGATGGGCAGCGTGGAGGCCAGCAGATCGCCCCGTGAGACGCGCCGCAGCTTTTCGAGATCGCGGTTGGTCAACACCGGATGCGGCATCTTCAGCGTGTGGCAGTTTTCCGGGGTCTCGTTGAGGATGTTCCGTTCGGTGCCGATGTAGCTGGTCAGCGACATCACCAGCTCTTCGCGAATCGGGTCGATGGGCGGGTTCGTGACCTGCGCGAACAACTGCTTGAAGTAGTTGAACATCGACTGCGGCTTGTCCGAGAGACAAGCGAGCGGCGTATCGATTCCCATGGAGCCGATTGCCTCCTGAGCATCGGATGCCATGGGTGCAATCAGGAACCGCAGATCTTCGTCGGTGTAGCCGAAGCAGCGCTGCCGTAATAGAACCGTTTCGTGATCGGAGCCTTGCACGCGGCTCGGCTCCGGGAGCGATTCGAGCGTGACCTGGTTGGCCTTCAGCCATTCGCCATACGGCTTGCGGGTGGCGAGTTGAAATTTGATTTCCTCGTCGGGAACGATGCGGCCCTGTTCGAGATCGACCAGCAGCATTTTGCCCGGCTGCAAGCGTCCCTTGTATTCGATTTCGTTCGCTTCAAAGGGCAGCACTCCGGTTTCGGAGGCCATCACGAGCAGGCCGTCTTTCGTGACCAGATAGCGAGCCGGACGGAGGCCGTTGCGATCGAGCGTGGCGCCGATCACGCGGCCATCGGTGAACGCGACGGCTGCCGGGCCGTCCCAGGGCTCCATCAAAGACGCGTGGTACTCGTAAAAGGCGCGCTTTTCGGCGGGCATGGTGCTGTCGGCGTCCCAGGCTTCGGGAATCAGCATCGCCATCACATGCGGCAGCGAGCGTCCGGCCATGGTCAAGAGTTCGACCGCATTATCCAGCGCGGCCGAATCGCTCACACCGGGCTGAATCAGCGGGAAGAGCTTCTTCATGTCGTCGAAGTGCGGGGACGACATGACCGACTGGCGCGCATTCATCCAGTTCACGTTGCCGCGAACTGTGTTGATTTCGCCGTTATGGCAGAGATAGCGGAACGGATGCGCTAGTTGCCACGTGGGAAATGTATTCGTCGAGAAGCGCTGGTGCACGAGACACATGGCGCTCTTGGTATCGGGATCGAGCAGTTCGTTATAGAACTCCGCGATCTGGTTCGCCAGCAGCAGGCCCTTATAAATGATGGTGCGCGCAGAGAACGACGGGATGTAGAAGAAGTCCTTATCGCGCAGGTCCGATTGCGCGACCAGGGCTTCCACACGCTTGCGGACTACGAAGAGCTTGCGCTCGAACTGGTTGGCGTCCATGCCTGCCGGGCAGCCGACGAAGAACTGTTCAATGTAGGGTTGGGACGCGCGCGCCACGCGGCCGATCGCATCCACATCCACCGGGGTGTCGCGCCAACCGAGAACCGTGAGACCTTCTTCGCGGGAGATTTTTTCGAGCAGACCTTCGCAGGCGAGCCGTTGCTGCCGCTCGACCGGAAGGAAGCACATCGCAATGCCGTATTCGCCGGGCGCAGGCAGCGAGAAACCGAGCGACCGCGCTTCTTTGGCGAAGAACTGGTGAGGAATCTGGATGAGAATGCCCGCGCCGTCGCCGGTTTCGGAATCGCAGCCACAGGCGCCGCGATGCGAGAGGTTGACCAGAATTTGCAGTCCCTTCAGCACGATGTCGTGCGAGGGCTCACCCTGGATGTTGACCACAAAGCCAATGCCACAGGCATCGTGCTCATTGGCGGGGTCGTAGAGGCCTTGGGGTTCGGGAAGCACCCCTCCCTCACGGTCGGGGTTCTGTAAGCATTCTGGATACACTAGGTCTCCTATCTCAAATCGGGGAGATAGGGTCAGTATAGCGGGTCGAAGAATTATTCGTCAAATTGAATCTGTTGGGTGTATAGTATTAGAGAATCTGATATTCGGGCGACCCTCCCCCATGACCCTGGCAAATCTGCGTTTAATCCGTGATGTTGCTCACTTTCGTAGCGTTAGCAAGGCCGCGCGCACCAACGGCGTGAGCCAATCGGCGGCCAGCCAGGCGATTCAGGAAGTCGAGCGGGAACTGGGAGCCGAACTGTTCGACCGGAGCACCCGGCCTTTGAAGGTGACCAGCGCCGGTAAGCTGTACGCCGAATACTGCCGCGACGTGCTGCGCCGCGAAGAAGAGCTGCAAGCGAGCCTGGCGTTTCTGAAAGAGCGCTCCGGCGGGACGACGCGGCTGGCGGCCATCTACTCGGTGGGGCTTTCGGAGATGGATCAGATTGAGGCACGCTTCGCCCAGCGGTTTCCCGACGCCGAGTTACAGGTTTCGTTTCTGCGGCCGGAGCGCGTTTGGGACGCGGTGGCCTCCGACCAGGCCGATCTGGGACTGATGAGCTACGCCGAATCCTCGCGCGACGTGGTGGCTCTTCCCTGGCGCGACGAAGAAATGGTGGTCGCGGTCGCGCCAGATCATCGGCTTTCCCGGCAGCACGCGGTTCCTGTCTCGGCGCTCGACGGCGAACTCTTCATCGGCTATGATGATGACCTGCCGATTCAAAACCACATCGAGCGCTACCTGCGAGAACATAAGGTTAGCGTTCAGACCGTTCTGTCTTTCGATAATCTGCAAATGATCAAAGAGGCCGTGGCGCACGGGGCCGGGATCAGCCTGATGCCGAAACGAGTCATGCGAGAGGATCTGGCGCAGGGCCGTCTGCTGGCGCTGCATTTGAACCCGGCCGAACTGTATCGTCCGGTACGGATTGTTCACCGGCGGCGCAAGGCGTTTAATCAGGCGACGCGAGGACTACTGACGGTGTTGCAGGAAGCGGATGAGAAGCCGAACGCGGCGTGAAATGATGGAAGAACGCTCCCTCACGGTCGCGGTTCTGTTACCGTGCTTTACAGAACCACGCGCGTAAGCGAGTGGCCGGCTCATGCAAGACATATTGATAGGGCAACAGCGGCGGTCGCGGAGCGGGTTGATCGCGACCGTCATCGTGATCATTGCGCTGCTCGCGTGTTCGCGATACATCGCGTCCACGATCATCGATTACTCCTGGTGGTCGGAGATGCACCAGGTGGACACCTGGATCAACCTATGGCTGTACGGGACGGTCCCGGTGGCCGCCGCGTTCGTGCTGCTGTTTGTTGCCTTCTGGATCGCCTTCCGACTGGGAATGCGACGCGGGAGCGAAGCGCCACTTTTCGGATTTCTCAAACGCAACATCATTTCGCGTATTGCGGTAGTGGTGTTTCTGCTGTTCGCGCTGGGGGTCGCGAATGCCACAGTCGACAGTTGGACGGCGGTGCGCTACTTCGGCGGAAGGCGGTTCGCGGCAACGGCCGCCGAGTATCTCGACCCGATCTTTCACAGGCCGCTGCACTTCTATTTCTTCGGGCTCCCGTTTTACAACATGCTGCTGCATCTCGTGCTGGTGGGGGCCATTTTGACGCTGGTCATTTACTGGCTGGCGGCGCATATCGAGGAATTGAGCCGGCGCGTACCGGGCTCCTCGCCGCACGTTCCGTTTGAGTTCGAACCGATCTCGATGCGCGAGTTGTTCACGTCGTTCTTCGTGCGGCTCGTGGTCGCGATTTTCCTGGTGGGGCTCGCGGTAAAGATCTTTTTCGACCGGTACGAGCTTCTGTTCGACGATCACGGGCAATATCTGGTGGGGGTGGATTGGGTGGCGCACCACATTGTGCTGCCGCTGCAATGGATGATGATTGCCGGCGCGGTGCTGGCGGCAGCGCTAGTTTTATTGAGGCGCGGACGCTGGGCGCTGCTGCTGCTTTTGCTGCTGCCGATTCGTTTTATTCTTCCGCCCATCCTCTCCGGATTGTATGTGCGGCCTAACGAACTCGCGTTGGAGCGTCCGTACATTCAATACCATATCGATGCCACTCGGTCGGCTTATGGATTGAACCAGCGCGTGCGGGAGACCACGCTTGAAGCGGACCCGGAGATTCCGATCGATTATGCAAAGCACCGGGCGCTGCTCGATAACGTGCGGCTATGGGACTGGCGCGCCTTCCACGACACAATCTCGCAAATCCAGCCGCTGCGGCCATACATTTACATGGATACGGATGTCGACCGCTACACGATTGACGGGCAGTTGCGGCAAGTGCTGGTCGCACCGCGCGAATTGGACATCCGGCAGTTGGGCGAGGCACAGCAGCGCTGGATCAATCCGCACCTGATGTATACGCACGGCTACGGAATCGTCATGGCGGAGGCGAACCGCATTACGCCGGACGGGCTCCCGATGCTGTTTATCAAAGATGCGCCGCCGGTAGTGACGACCAAAAGCCTGAAATTTACGCGGCCCGAAATTTATTACAGCGAGGTCGCGCAGGAACCGGTATTCGTGAATACGGCGCAGCCCGAGTTCAATTATCCGTCGGGATCGGAAAGCCGCTATACCAAATACTCCGGGCCCGGCGGGTTCCCGATATCGTCTCTGTTTATGCGTCTGGCTGCGGCGGTGGATTATGGCGACGCGAACATTCTGCTGACGGATTATCTGACGGGTAATAGCCGGATGATGATCCACCGGGCGGTGCTGGAGCGCCTCCATAAATTAGCGGGGTTTCTTACCTGGGATACGGACCCGTATATCGTTCTGACCGATTCAGGGCGCCTGGTCTGGATGGTGGATGGGTACATGTCGTCCGATGCGCATCCGTACTCGCGGGATCTGGACTTAAACAACGGCCAGGCGTTTAATTACATTCGCAATTCGGTGAAGGCGACGATCGACGCGTATACCGGGGAAACGAATCTGTATGTGTTTGCGCCGGACGATGTGCTGATCCAAGCGTATGAGCGGCTGTTTCCGACCTTGTTCAAGCCCATGTCGGCCATGCCAGCCGATTTACGGGCTCACGCGCGTTATCCCGAGACGTTGTTTAGCGCGCAGGCGGAGATTTACCGGACATTTCATATGCGGGATCCGGAAGCATTTTATAACCGGGCGGACTTGTGGGATCTGGCCAAGACTGCCGGGCAGCAAGGGGAAACGAACCCAGTTACGCCGACCTATGTGGTGGCGACGCTTCCCGACAGCGATACGCCGGAGTTCATGTTGATCACGACGTTCACGCCGGCGAATAAGGACAACCTGATCGGAGTGATGTATGCGCGCTGCGACGGCCAGCACCTGGGCGAGCTGGTGTTCGAGCAGCTTTCCAAACAGAACATCATTTTCGGACCAAGGCAGATTGACGCACGGATCAATCAGGACCAGACGATTTCGAAAGACCTGAGCTTGTGGAACCAACAAGGCTCGCAGGTGCTGCGCGGGCAGACGCTGGTGCTTCCCATCGATAACAGTTTTCTATATGTGGAGCCGATTTATATTCAATCCTCGCAAGCGAGCATGCCGCAGTTGCGAAAAGTGGCGCTGGCGATGGGAAACCTGCTGGCCTATGCGGATACCTATGAGCAGGCGATTCAGCAGCTTATCCAGGAGCTGAGCGGCGCGGCGGCACCCGTGCGAAACGAACCCACGGCGGGGCCCGCACCGGCCCCGGCAGCACCACCGCCGGAAGCGGTGCAGGCGATCCGGACGTTGAATGAGATCAAAGGACACCTGCAGCGGTACCGGGAGTTGAGCGCGCAGGGGAAGTGGGCCGAGGCCGGGAAGGAACTGGACGCGATCCAGGGCCTGGTGCAGCAGCGGTAAGGCACACAAGACTGCGCGAGCACAGCAAGAAAGTGCAGCATCACGTGCGCCGGTTCAGGCAACTTGGTGTGGACGCTTATAAAGCCAGAATGAGCGGGCAGCTCACAACGTTCAGCGGTCAGCTTGACCCCTCCTTGACAGTCGGGGTTCTGCTCGGATGGCGGAACGAAGCCAGCCGCTCCTTCGCAGTCGCGGTTCTGTTTTTGCGGAACGAACCCACGGTCCTTAGACGCGGGCGCGGCGCAAGCGCCAGGACTGCTCGGCCATTTCGTTGACCAGGATTTCCTCGGTTTCATTCACCGGCTGGTGCATCGGGGCTTCGGTGAACAGTTTCAACGCTTCCTGATTTGCGGCCGTAGAAGAACTGGCGATTTTCGATCTGCTCGGCCGCCGCCCTCCCTCGAAAGCTCCCGCTATACTTCTAATACCCGGCTAGAAAACAAAGCACCATGTGGATCGTCCGGCTGGCCCTTGGCCGTCCCTACACCTTCGTCGTCATGGCCATTCTCATGGCTATTCTGGGCGCGACCGCCATCACCACGATGCCGGTCGATATCTTTCCCTACATTGACATTCCGATTGTGAGCGTCTTGTGGGTCTATACGGGTCTCTCGCCGGAGGAGATGGAGAAACGTGTTGTTACGAATTTTGAGCGCAGCCTGACTTCGAACGTAAACGATATCGAGCACATTGAATCGCAGTCCTATAGCGGATACGGCGTGGTCCGGATCTACTTCCATCCCAACGTCAAAATCGATATGGCGGTTGCCCAGGTGACGGCAACGATGCAGACTGCGCTGCGCCAGATGCCGCCCGGCATGTTTCCGGCGAACGTACTTAAATACGACGCCGCCAGTGTGCCGATCCTGCAGCTCGGGCTTTCGAGTAAAACGCTGCGCGAGCAGGAAATCTTCGACTTAGGCAATAACTTCATCCGGACGCCGCTCGGGACGGTGCAGGGCGCATCCGTATCTTATCCGTTTGGCGGGAAGCAGCGGGCCGTGATGGTGGATCTGAATCTGGACGAGCTCTATGCCAAACAACTTTCACCCATTGATATTTCAAATGCTCTGAACCTTCAGAATTTGATTCTTCCGGCAGGCACCGCCAAACTGGCGCAAACCGAATATCAGGTGCGGGTTAATAGCAGTCCGGTCCTTTTAGATGAACTGAACAATCTGCCGATCAAGACAGTCAATGGCGCCACCGTGTACATGAAGGACGTGGCACAAATTCGCGACGGCTTCCAGGTGCAAAACAACATTGTCCGCACCAACGGCTCCCGCGGCGTTCTTATTACTATCACCAGAAACGGAAAAGCCTCCACGCTTTCTATCGTCAACGCGGTGAAGGCCGCTCTTCCCAGAATCCTGGCGAACCTGCCCGCGGATCTGAAGGTAACGGCGCTTGCGGATCAATCCCTTTTTGTCCGGGCTGCAATTCAAGCCGTACTCCGCGAAGCGCTAATCGCTGCGGGACTGACGGGTCTGATGATTCTGTTGTTCCTGGGAAGCTGGCGCAGCACTTTGATTGTGTGCATCTCGATTCCACTCTCTATCCTGACGTCCCTCTGGTTGCTAAGCCTCCTGGGCCAGACGATCAATGTGATGACGCTCGGCGGCTTGGCGCTGGCTGTTGGCATTCTGGTGGACGATGCCACGGTCGAGATTGAGAATACACACCGCAACATCGGGATGCGGAAACCGCTCATTCGCGCGGTACTCGACGGCGCTTCGCAGATAGCCGTCCCGACATTTGTCGCAACCATTTCCATCTGCATCGTCTTTGTGCCGGTGCTGCTGCTCACGGGAACCGCGAAGTATCTATTTACTCCGCTCGCCATGGCGGTTGTGTTTGCCCTGCTCGCTTCCTATCTGCTGTCGCGTACGCTCGTCCCGACGATGATGAGCTATCTTCTTGGGTCGGAAATCAGCCGCTACCAGGACGACGGCGAAGGACCGGCCGAACGGATGAGCGTTCTCCGGCAGATTCACCATATTTTCAATGATCTATTTGAGAGGCTCCGATTTCGCTACGTGGGGCTGCTGGATTGGTCCTTGCGCCATCGCCCACCGGTGCTGACCGCTTTTATGGCTTTTTCCGTCGCTTCTTTGGGCCTCGCGGGTCTGGTAGGGGAGGATTTCTTCCCCGATGTCGATTCCGGCCAAATGCGGCTGCATGCACGCGCCCCCGCGGGCACACGAATTGAAGAGACCGAGATGCGGTTCGCCGCTCTGGAGCGCGAAATCCGGGCCGTGATTCCTCCGAAGGAAATGGACATGCTGATCGATAACATCGGCATTCCGAACAGTTGGCCCGCGATTGCACAGGGCGACATTCCCACCATTTCGGCCGCCGACGGCGAAATTCTGATTTCCTTAAACAAAGAGAAACACGGCCCGACCCGTAATTACCAGGTGCTGCTTCGAAAGCGGTTGCGCGACAAGTTCCCGGACATGACCTTTTTCTTTCAGCCGGCCAATATCACCACTCAGATTGTGAATTTTGGACTGCCGGCCCCCATTGATCTGCAAATTGTCGGGCGAAATGCCGATGCGAACTACAAAATTGCCGAAACGCTCGCCGGGAAGATCGCCCGGATTCCCGGCGCTGCCGACGTGCATGTTCACCAGGTAATTGCGCAACCCGAGATACGCCTGAACGTGGATCGTGTCAAAGCGGCGGAACTGGGCCTGACCCAGCGGGACGTCACGAGCAGCATGCTCATCTCTCTCAGCGGAAGTTCCACCGTCGCGCCGAACTTCTGGCTGAACTGGTCGAACGGCGTCAACTACAGTATCGGCGTGCAGACGCCCCAATACCGCATCGATTCCCTGGATGCTCTGATGCGTACCCCGATTTCGATATCGACCAATACCGTCAGTACCACAACTCCAGGCTCGCCGGCCGGAGCTGCAATGGCCGGGAACAATTTCGTTGGCGCCGCGCCGAATGGCTCTTCGCTTGCCTATGGAAATCCTGGCGCCATAATGGGTAGCACGCAATTGCTTTCCAACTTGGCCAGCGTGGAAAGGGACTACACGCCCGTCATTATCAATCACTACAACGTCTGGCCTGTTTTCGATGTCTACGCCAACGTGGACCGGCGCGATTTGGGCGGCGTGGGACGCGAAGTGCAACGGATCATGCGGGAAGAGGAGCCGCAGTTGCCCCGTGGAACGTTCTTCTCGTTGCGCGGCCAGGTTGAAACGATGGAGTCATCGTTTTTCCGCCTGGGATTGGGAATGCTCTTCGCGGTCGCTTTGGTCTATCTAATAATGACCATCAATTTCCAATCCTGGGTGGATCCCTTCATTATTCTGATGGCATTGCCGGGCGCGATGGCGGGCATCCTCTGGATGCTGTTCGTTACCCGGACCACCTTGAGCGTGCCGTCCCTCATGGGGGCCATGATGTGTATCGGCGTGGCAACTGCGAACAGTATCCTGATCGTGACGTTTGCGAATGATGAACGCAACCAAGTGCACTCCGCCCGCGATGCCATGTTATCGGCAGGGTATGCGCGCATGCGGCCGGTGCTCATGACCGCGACTGCCATGATTCTGGGAATGCTCCCAATGGCGCTGGGCCTCGGGGAAGGCGGCGAACAGAACGCGCCTCTGGGGCGCGCCGTGATTGGCGGCCTACTGCTTGCCACCGTGACTACTCTCTTCGTGGTGCCGATTATCTACACGTATCTGCGGACCAATCCTCCGGTCGATCATGAGCGCCTGCTTCACGAGCGCGAGCAAGAGGCAGCGTTTTAATGCGATATAGCGAACCGGATGGCCCTCCCTCCTCGATGAAGATCGCCGAGAGCGTCGAAGAGAAGCTCCGCAGGGAGAACGAAGAACTCCGGCGGCAGCTTCAGGAACTGCGAGCCGAGTCTCATCGCGGTTGTCACGCAGGCGCTCCGGCCAGGGTCTGGCATCCTTCCGCTAAAACAGTTTGGGCCATCTGCCTGGCAGCCGCGCTGCTCATCGTGTTCGCGTTTCTCGCCGGCTACCTCCCGCGCGAGAAGCAGAGAACGCTTATTACCGGAGAAGCCCATCAACAGGCACAGGCACTGCCGCGCGCCGAAGTAATCCAGGTTCGGCGATCATCCTCGAAGAGCGGGCTGGAGTTGCCAGGAAACATCCAGGCTATTACCGAAGCTCCCATCCTGGCCAGAGCCGACGGCTATATCCAACGGCGGCTCGCCGATATCGGAGATCGCGTCCACGCGGGCCAGCTTCTCGCCGAAATTGAAGCGCCCGAACTGGATGAACAAGTCCATCAATCGAAAGCGGCCTTGCAACAGGCCCAGGCCGCGCTGGATCAGGCCATAGCCAATCTGGATCAAGGCAAATCGGACTTGGAACTGGCCCGCGTTACCGCAAAGCGCTGGGCGAACCTGGTTACCAGCGGCTCGGTATCCGAACAGGAAAACGATCAGTTCCAGGCCCAATACCGGTCAAAAATTGCAAATGTGCACGCGCTCGAACAGGCCGTAGCCGTGCAGCGGAACGGGGTGGCCAGCGCGCAAGCCAACCTGGCGCGGCTCGAACAAATGCAGAGCTACCGGATGGTGAAAGCGCCCTTTGATGGCGTGGTCACGGTGCGCAACATCGACACCGGGGCGCTTGTCAATGCCGGCAGCACGCTGATGTTCCGCATCGCGCAAACGGCTACACTACGGACGTACGTGAACGTCCCGCAGGAGTACGCGGATTCTATACATCCTGGCGAGCCCGCGACATTGGCGGTCTCTAACCTGCCCGGCAAAAACTTCACCGGTTTCGTGGCGCGTACCGCCAATGCCCTCGACCCCGCCAGCCGCACACTGCTGGTGGAAGTCCACGTACCCAACGGCGCCGGCACTCTATTGCCCGGCATGTATGCGCAAGTTACCTTGACGCAGTCTCGCTCGGACCCGCCGTTCGTGATTCCGAGCGATGCGCTGGTTGTTCGTTCCGATGGCTCTCAGGTTGCGGTCGTCCGGCCGGATCATCGCGTCCATTTGCAAAAGATCGAAGTGAGCCGGGACTACGGCGATCACCTGGATGTTACCAGCGGAATTCACGAAGGGGACACAGTTATTGTCAATCCGAGCGACGCGATACGTGAGGGCGCCGAGGTCGATCCGGTTTTTGTTTCAAGCTCCCACGACTGAGTGATCGAATTCAGCCCACACCACCGTATGATCAGAAGAGCCTGCGGCCCGCCTCGGCTCCATGTCGACGTCGCACTGTGTGCAACGTGCGGCGAGCTCTTCCGTCGCGAGAATATGATCGATGCGCCAGCCCCAGTTATTCTCAAACGCCCTTCTGAAGTAATCCCAGTAAGTGTATTGAACGCGGTCTGGATGCATTTTACGGAAAAGATCGACAAAGCCCCACGCCGCTGTTTCTTTGAAGGCATTCCTCGCATCGATGTGAAAATCGACGTCGTTGATCCGATGATCGGGATGGTAGACGTCGATCGGTTCGGGAGCAACGTTGATATCGCCGAGCCAGATCGCCGGACCACCTGATTTTAAGTGGATATCGAAGTAATCGCGCAAACGCCGAAACCATTCGAGCTTGTAAATGAACTTAGGCGAGTCAATCCGGTATCCTTGCGGAACATACGTATTGATAACAGCGATTCCGTCGATAACCGTCTGGAGAATTCGGTCGTCTTCCATCTCGGCGCCTCCCGGCAAGCCATGGACCACGCGTTCCGGTTTCACTTTACTGAGAGTTGCGACTCCGTTGAAGCCGGAAAGGCCGCGATAGGTTGCATGATAGCCGGCGCCGGTAATGATGAGTTCCGGGAAGTCCTTGTCCCGAACCTTCGTCTCCTGCAGGCACACCACATCCGGCTGATGGCGCTCCAGCCAATTGAGGAGCAGCGGCAGGCGTCTGCGGAGGGAGTTAATGTTCCAGGTGGCAATCTTCACTTCAGAACGTAAGCTTCATCGAAAGCTGCACAAACCGCGGCAGATTGCTTTGATCCATCGCCCCAGAAATCCGCCCGAAGTTCGCATTATTTACATCATCCACCGGTCCATTGAAAAATTGCGGCGAGTTGAACGCGTTGATGAAATCGGCGCGGAACAGCAGGTCTATTCTTTCGGTGATGCGGTTGTGCTTGATGACGGAGATGTCCACGTTGTGAATCCCTGGAAGCCGGACAGAAGCCAGCCGGCTGGACCATGTTTGCAGTGTATCCGGTTGGCGGATGGTCCACGCTGGTTGCTCGTTTCCGATGCAGCCGCGCGTTGCGCCCGTAGGCAAAAGAGTGCAGGTATTGAACCACTGGATCAGCGATGGATTGGGCAGCGCAGGATTTAGGCCGGTGGGCGCGGCATTCGCCGGAAAATTCATCGGCATGCCCTTCTGCAAACGCGCGAGGGCGTGAACCTCCCATCCGCCGATGCCCCAGCGCACCGGCCCCGGAAGCTGCGATCCGAAGGGCTTTCCCGTTCCGAAGGGCAGCTCGTACCCGAACTGGATCTGCAGATTCTGCGGAATGTCCCAGGCGGCGATCACCCGCTCCAGCCGCGTATCCTGGGGATTCGCGAAGTTGGTTTGATCGATCTGCTTCGAAATCGTGTACGCCACAGTAAAGTTCAATCCGTACGAATATCTCTTTTGCGCCGTGAACTGGGCCGAGTTGTAACTCGACGTGCCGATCGGTACGAACTCTTCCAGAATCCCGCCGGAAAAGCCGGAAGCAAACAGAAACTCCGGATAGGGCACCAACAATTGTTGCCGCGCTACGGTTTTGCCGTTCAGCGCTGTCCCCGGAAGCAAGCCGGCAAACGGGTTCGCCACGTTTGTCGACAGCGCTGTCGCGCCCAAACCCAAGGCAGAAACAGGCAACGCGTTGAGTTGCTCGTTCACCGGAAGCCTTTCGGAGCGGCTTCCGATATACGCCGCCGTCAACAGAAAGTCCCGGCCGAACTGTCTTTGGATTTCGAACGAAAACTGATGTACGAACGGCGGCCTGCCATTGGGATCGGCAAAAGTGTAAGTCTGGCCCAATGCCGTCAGCAGCCCGAGCGAAGACCCGACTGGCTGCAGAACTCCCGTGGGAAACGGATTATCCAGTGTGTTGAACGGAACGCCGGTCTGAATGGAGGTAACCATATTCGTCTGCTGGCTAAACCCCGGCGCATTGCCCGGATCGTTCCACGTTTGGCCGTAAATCAAGCCGTAACCGCCCCGTAAAACGGTGTTGTTATCAAGCTGGTATGCCACACCCAATCGTGGTCCCAAATTTCCCCAGGACTGATTGAAGATTCCGCGCGGCTGCCCGTTCACTCCGGCAAACAACACACCGCCATAGACGGTCATGCCGGGCACCTGCAGCGGATTCGGCGTGGTTGCCGCAAAGCCACGCGGCAACTCATTGAAGCGATCCGTCAGAGGGCCCAGGTAATCCCAGCGCAAACCCAGATTGATCTTCAGCTTCTGCGTGACATTGATATCATTCTGCGCATAGAAGGAAAACATCTTTTCCTGACGCGCCGGCTCGCTGTTGATCTGGATGTAACCGCTCTGCGGGGTGCCTAATAAAAACGACGCAATGGCGTTGCCGGATGAGGGCTGTATCTGCAACGGGTTTGCGCCTGTGAATTGCTGGTCGAACGAGAAGTTGCCTGCGTTATAACCCGGCTGTTGGGCATAACCGCGCACCAGGCGGAATTCTCCGCCGAATTTCAGGTTCTCGCGGCCCATCACCTTCGACATCGCGCCCTGAATCGAGTTCGTCTGCGCAGTCGGACTGATATACGTCGGTTGCGCTCCGGCTCCTTCGTAGCTGGCCCAATTGAATTTTGGGAACCAGTTCGCCGCTTCAGCCACAAAGGTCGGCGAAAAACCGAGCGCCGACGGACCCACGCCGGAGCCTTGCTGCGCTCCGCTTTCCGACTTGAATCTTTCTAATCCCAAACGGAAATCGAAGACGGTGGTGGGACTTAACGTCTTTGTAAACTGAATGGTCGCGTTGTGGTTTTCGCGGGTAAACGGATTATTCTGCCCCGTATCGGCCGGATTGATCGCCGAAACCGTCGAATAATGAAAACTGCGCTCTTCCTGCAGGGCATTACGCGAGTAGCGCACAAAGAGCCGCGTCGTTTCGTTGATGTCGTAATCGACACGCCCGGTATTTTCCGGGAAGAAGTCCGTGAACTTGCGCGTGTTCCCGCTGTTAGTCAAGTTATTCAGCCCGGTAACCGGATCGCCGGCGACGTTTCCATTGGGAACATAAGAGAGTACTTTGAGGGCTACGGGATCCAGCCGCGAGGCCGGAATGATATTGCCCGCAAATGGCGTGCGTACGAGCGCTCCGTTGGCCGCCGTCGTGGTCGAAAACGGATCGTAAATGGTCTGGAGCAGCGGAGTGCCCGAAGCGTTTTTCGAGTAATATGTCTGCGAAAAATTGCCCTGCTTTTGCAGCGCAGTCGGCACCGAGGTAACAAACGGGTCCGGAATTACCTGCCGGATATCCTCAAACGTGTAACTGAAAAATAGCTTGTTTTTCTTGATGGGCCCGCCCAAGTCGCCGCCAAAGGTATTGATATGGGAGGACGTGCGTCCCACGCCGGTCCGGTTACTGTTAAATGTCGCCGCGTCCAGATGCGTATTTTGGAAAAACTCAAAGAGCGATCCATGAAAGTCATTGGTTCCACTTTTGGTGATGATGTTAATGACCCCGCCCAGCGTCCACCCGTATTGCGCATCATAATTGGTGGTCTGCACTTTGAACTCGCTCATCGCCTCGGCCGTCGGAACGTAAGACACTGAAGTTGCCTCGAACAGGCTGGATACGCCATCCACCAGCACCTCGTTGGTGCTGGGCCTCCCGCCATTAATCGTGAGGCTGGACGACCCGGCGATATCGAAGGGCCGCAGCCTGGTGACGGACGCATTTTCAATCACGCCCGGAGAGGACCACGCAATCGCAAACGGATTGCGTCCTTGCAGCGGCGTATCCAGCACCGTTGTCGAGGTAATCGCCAGCCCCCGATCGGCCGTCTGCGTCTCTAATATGTCGGCATTGGCTGAGACGGTAATGGTCTGGTTCACTGCGCCGACTGTCAAGGAAAAGTCAATGGTGGCATGCTCCGCCACATTGAGGTTCACACCCTGGCGCACAATCTTCTGGAAGCCCGGCTTTTCCACCGTGACCACATAAGTGCCGGGCGTCAGATAGGAAATGACATAGTGGCCATCGCTATCCGATACAGTCTCGGCGGGAACATTGTTGCCGACATTGGTCGCCACCACACGCGCGCCGGAAACCGCGGCACCCGAAGTGTCCGTCACCAGACCTTCCAAGGTCGCCCGGAACTCTTGGCCGGACGCACACACCGCACCGCACAAAACAAGAACCGCCAGGATCGCACGCCGCATGCGTTCCTCCTCGGATTTAGACCACCTGTCTGGAAACTATATACAATGGTCGACAGTTTGTCCACAAGAATTCGCGGCGGCGGGTCAACCCAGACCTTAGGAGCCGTTGCGGCCCGTAAACGCCTCCTGCTCACCAATACAGCTTCAGTGCTAACTGCGTCTGGCGCGCGATGTAGCCGGTGGCCAGCCCCGTAATCTGCCCGAAATTGGCGTTGGTGAAGTTTGTCGTTGCAAAGCTGTTGCCGAAATTCGGATGGTTCAGGATATTGAAGAACTCGCCCCGGAACTGGAAATAAGTCCTCTCGTTCACGTGGAAATCCTTGAAAACAGAAAAATCGAATTGGTTGAACGCCGGTCCGTGAAACTGGCTGGCCTTGCCGCCTAATGGAGCATAGTCTGTCTGGCCAATGGCTGTCGCCGTGGGAGGCTGAGCAAACGCGGCCGGGTTCAAAAATTGGTTGATACCGTGCGGGCCGGAATTCAGGTACAACGACTGGCCCGGAACCATAAAAGCGACACAACCGAAATCGGCCGTGGTGCTGGAGGCGCAGCCAATCGTTCCCGGAAAGCCGTCCTGCGTAGTAAGGACCCAGTTCGCGGACCACCCGCCCAGAAGGGCATCCATGAATCCATTGGCGTGCGCGCGGAATTGCCGGCCCCTTCCATACGGGACTTGCCACGTTCCGGTGAAGTGGACTACGTTCGGCGTGTCATCCGCGCACTCCGCGTAATCACCCTTAATACCGAAACCCGGCAACCACGGGGCGCGCTGCTGCCCGCCCGGATTATCGTCATTAAGTATGTTGCGAAAGTCGCTCATGCATCGCGAATGCGTGTAGTTCGCGAGGATGCTTAGCCCTTTTGAGAGCCGCCTCTGGTACGTAACCTGGAAGCCGTAATAGTAAGCGTCTCCGTTGGGAGCGACATAGTCGTTGCCTTGCGCAAAGTCTGGAAACGGCACATACGATTGTGTTTTCGTTCCCGGAGGAAGAATCACAGCCGGATTATTTACTCTCCAACCGTTGAGCTGGTGGACGCTGTGATTGCCGACGTACGCGACCTGGATACTGTCGTTCTGCGTGAAGGCATATTGCAGCGAAAAATTCCATTCCTGCGTGGAACCTGTTTTCCAGGGCATCGCGAACGATTCGAAGCTCGATCCCGCAGGATTGTAAGCGGGACTGGTGGGAATGGGCGTCACGAAAGTGAGCGCGTTCTCGAGCGTGGGTATCTGCCCTTTAAACACGCTTGGATAAAGACTGCTGAGCGTTTGGGTGCCGCTGCTCGTATCACTGACGGAGGTCAGCACGCCAAACGGGTAATTCGTGCTAGGGTCCGGCGCGCCGCCGAGATTCTCGAATCCTGCATAAAAGATTCCGTAGGCGGCGCGCATCACCAGCTTCGGCGTAATTTGATAGGCGAAACCAACGCGCGGCGCAAAATCGTCCTTCGGCGTGTTCAGCAGACTCGGTACGCTGCTGTATTGAAGCGCAATGCCATCTTTGGCGAGCTGATTGACAAAGGCCGGGGATAGCGGAATGTTCTTGTTTTGCGCAGTAATGACATAAGCCGAACCGGGTTGCCCGTAAGCTGCCGGTTGAAAATTCGCTTCGTTGTTGTATCGGTTTCGCAGATTGCCGAAAAATTCCCAGCGCAGCCCCAGATTGAGCGTCAGTTTCGGCGTCACTTTCCAATCGTCCTGGAAATAGGCGCCGTAATAGTGGCGAACATCGTCCGGCGCGATATTGCTCGTCTCCAGAATCTGCGTGGGCCCGCCGAGGTTACTCACGCCATTAGGAACTGTCGCCGATGCAGGCATGAGCAGGAAATCGGCCACGCCGCTTCCCAGAGCCACTCCGGGGATATTCGTGTAATTCGTTCCGAAATCCAGGCGGCCTCGCGGGTCGCGCGGATCGTCAAAAGCAAAGCGTATGAACTGAGCTTCGAATCCACCCTTGAATGTATGGCCGCCCCGAATCTTGGTCAGGTTCTCCGTGATTTGGCGGGTGTCGCTGATCCGCGTATTGGGGCTGGCGAACTCGCCTGGACCAATCGCCGTCACGCCGCTGATATTCAGGTACGGCAATCCGCCCAGATTGGTGCCTTGCGGCACGCCGTGGATTCCAAACTGTTCCGGAATGCCGGTCTGGTTGGCGACCATCGGCAGCGCGGAATCGGTCAGCCGGCTGTAACCAGCGCGCGCTTCATTGATGAGAGTCGGGGAAAAGAGGTGCGTCTCGCTCACTGCGGCGTTCACGCTATGGTCGGCAAAATTCCCGGAGCCGAAACCCGAGTTGTCGATAGGGCCGGTAAAATCTCCCGGGATGAAGCGGGTCCTTCCCGCGTAACCGGCGCGCGCGAACATCTGGTCTTTCTCGCTGAAATTGCGGTCCACGCGCACATCGAATTGATTTGTGTCGTCGGGCAAAGGCAGCAGCTCGGCGAAATTACTGGTGCGGCCGCCGTTAAAACCCGGCGTATTGGGAGCCGGATACAGGCTCAACAGCTTCAGCGCATTTTGATTAAAACGGTTGCTGGGAAGAATGTTCATCAAAGCTTCCGGGCCGGACGCGGCAAAATTCGTCACGCCGAACACGCTATGTCCGGAGTAAAACGGATCGCGCGCAAAACCGGTTTTCGTCGCTGTCAGTCCCGTCACCGGGTCCACTTGTCCCGCCGTTACGGGCCGCGTGGTAGCGGGGTCCAAAATGGAACCCTGTGGGAATGTGCGCCCCAGGTTATCTTTGAACGTACCGGTTTGCGTGTAAATCAGATCTTGAAAATCCGTGAAGCCGCTGTTGCGCTCGAGCGCGGTCGGCACGCTTGGGGTATGCAACGTCTTCTGAGCAATCCGGGTGCCCTGGTAATCCGCAAAGAAAAACGTTTTGTTATGCCCGTCGTAGACTTTCGGGATTACCACCGGGCCGCCCCAGGTGAAACCGAATTGGTTGTAGCGCAACTCCGGTTTCGCCGTGCCGGCGCGATTCGCGGACCAGGTGGAAGCATCGAGCTTGTCATTCCGAAAATATTCCCAAAGATCGCCGTGAAACTGATTTGTGCCGGACCTGGTCGTGGCGTTCACTACTGCGGAGCCGGCCCGTCCATACTCTGCGGTGAAGTCGCTGGTCTGGACGTTCACTTCCTGAATGGCGTCGGGCGGCGTAATGATCACGTACGCAGCGCCGTTCAGAAAATCGACGGTGTCGTTATTGTTATCGATACCGTCGAGGATGTAACTGTTATGCGACCAGGCCAGTCCGTTGGCCGTGAATCCACCGCCCCCGCCCCCAATACCGATGGTTGAAACTCTGCCGCTTTGCATCTTCGTCACGCCTGCCGAGATTTGCGGCAAAAAACTGTAGTTGCGGCCATTCAGCGGCAAATCGTTGACCTGAGCCGAAGTGATATCCTGGCCCACCGAAGAGGATTGAGTCTGGAGCAGCGGGACCTCCGAATTCACCTCCACTCGCTGGTTCACTTCTCCGGGCGACAATGTGAAATCCGCCTTCACCTGCTCATTAACGTGCACCCCGATGTGCGGCTGGGAAACGGTCTCAAACCCCGTCCTGCTGACGGAGATCGAGTAAGTCCCGATTTTAATGGGCGAGAAGCTATAGGTGCCATCGTTCGCGCTGGTAGTTTCCAGCGCCAGTCCGGTGCCTTCGTTCGTCAGCGTGACTTTGGCTCCCGGGACCACCGCGCCGGTTGCATCTTGAATCGTGCCGCGGATCGCCCCCTGATCGATTTGCGCCCAAAGCGGACTACCGCAAACCCAACACGCCAATCCGAGTAGAACCAGGCGCCAAAACGCTCGTGTAGCTGACATAGCTATGCCTCCCATGCGATGAACTCGCTCCAGACCCCTTGCTTACCGTGAACGTACACGCCCGGTTTTTTTATGACATGACTCTTGCCTCTCTGTCAACCCCGAAAGATACCCGTTGGGGGCGGCGACAAATCGGCAATTTGGCCGCTTGGGTACGCGCGTGGTTCCGAACTCGCGACGATTCTCCATGGCTCGCTCTCCCGGCTGGACAATAACTCAACACGCTCAGGACCCATTCATGAGCCTCCACCGCGGGAATCTGCTCGGGCACTACGAACTCGTCGCGCTTATCGGCAGGGGCGGAATGGGGGAAGTCTATCGCGCCCGCGATACGCGCTTGCACCGCGAAGTCGCACTCAAGATTTCCGCAGAACAATTCAGTAATCGCTTTGAACGCGAGGCGCACGCCATCGCCGCGCTCAAGCAGACGGCGGCGATTCCGTGCGCTGGGCACGAAACGGGCGGGAATTGTTTTATCGGAATGGCGACAAAATGATGGCTGTCGAAGTCCAAACCGGGCCCACATTTCGCGCCGGAACGCCGAAGGTCTTGTTCGAGGGTATCTACGGGCATCCGCCGCCGACACTTCAGCCCGGCTTTGGATACGATGTCGCGCCGGATGGAAAGCGCTTCCTTATGGTGAAGCCGGTCGAGCAGAAATCCTCGTCCCCGCAGTTGCAAGTCGTCGAGAACTGGCTTGAAGAGCTGAAACGAAAGGCCGGGAAATAAGCTGCCGTACTTCACAACGCCGGACTCGTTCCCGAGGAAGTTCTTCGGAAGTAAATACGTCGACCGCCCGGCCAAAGCCGCTTAACAGAACCCCGACTGTCAAGAAGGGGTCAGACTGACCGCTCATTCCCCAACCAAACCATTCCCGATGGGTAACGTCTAAATTCGCGGTGTCGTCTTTGCAACCAAAGGGACAGGTGCATTGCGGTCCGGCATCAGCCTTCGAGATACTCAGAAACATCAAGAGTTTCCATCACTTTTTAGCATCCAGTTGTTGAAGATTTTAGGGGAGAACCACTTTTAGGACACTTGGGATGAAGCTACCCACGACGCTAGAACCACACCCATCGGAATCGACCGAGACGAGAAAGCCGGAGACGCACAGCGCACCTCCCCGCAATTCTTACGCAAACCTCGACCTGGATCATCAGCCTCCTTCCAAGAATTATTGGTGGGTGTGGCTGCTGATTTTTGCCGGAATCGGCTACGGCTGCTACCGCCTTTACGCGTTCGAAACCGCGAAAGGCGCCGCTGTGTCCTCGCATAAAGGCATGATGACGAAACCACGCAGCATTCCTGTGGTCGCGGAAGCGGCTTGGCGCGGCGACATGCCCGTATTCTTACAAGGGCTGGGCACGGTGACCGCCTTCAACACCGTCACGGTGAAAAGCCGGGTGGACGGCCAGTTGATCAGCGTGAATTTCAAGGAAGGCCAGTTTGTGCATAAAGGAGATGTGCTGGCCGAAATCGATGCCCGTCCGTTTCAGGTCGCCTTGGATCAGGCGGAAGGAAACCTCAAGAAGGACCAGGCCGCGCTGAAGGATGCGCAAGCCAATTATCTCCGCGACCAGGAGCTGTTTAAGGACCAGATCATCGCCAAACAGCAGTTGGATACGCAACTGGCGACGGCCGATCAGTTCCGGGGAGCCATCGAAGCGGATCAGGCGGCCATCGCCAGCGCGAAACTGAATCTCACCTTCACCAAGATCACGGCTCCCATCAGCGGCCGGATCGGGTTGCGGCAGGTGGATGCGGGGAACATCGTCCATGCGGCGGACACCACCGGCATTGCGACCATCACGCAGGTGCAGCCCATCTCGGTGCTCTTCACGATTCCCGAAGACCAGCTTCCGCCTGTCCTGAAGAAGCTCCATCAGGGCGCTACTATGCGGGCGGAAGCATACGACCGGGCGATGACCACCAAGCTCGCCGATGGCACGCTGCTGACCGTGGATAACGAGATCGATACCACTACGGGCACTTCGCGGCTGAAAGCCGTGTTCCCAAACACGAACTTTGCGTTGTTTCCCAACCAGTTCGTGAACGTCCGGCTGCAGCTCGATACGCTGCATGGAGCCACCATTATTCCCGCGGTCGCGATTCAACGCGGGCCCGGCGGCGAGACGTTCGTCTACCTGGTTCGCGACGACAACACCGTGACCGTCCGTCCGGTGAAGGCCGGCCGCAGCGAAGCGAACAACGTTTCGATTGACGACGGGCTTCAACCCGGAGATCGCGTGGTTGTCGACGGAGCGGAGAAATTGGAAGAAGGAATGAAGGTGACGCTGCATCAGCCTTCGAGCACGGCAGCCGCCCACAAGCGAGGACAGGAGGAATGAGTCCGTCTCGGCCGTTTATTCTCCGGCCGGTTGCGACATCGTTGTTGATGGCGGGTATCCTCATCGCGGGTACCATCGCCTACAAGCAGCTCCCCGTATCGGCGCTCCCCGAGGTCGATTACCCGACCATCCAGTGCCTCACGTTTTACCCGGGCGCAAGCCCGGACGTGATGGCGTCTTCCGTCACGGCGCCGCTAGAACGCACCTTCGGGCAAGTCCCCGGCCTGAAGCAGATGACTTCGATCAGCTCTTTTGGAAGCTCGATCATTACGCTGCAATTCGATCTCGACCTGAACATCGATATCGCGGAGCAGCAGGTACAAGCCTCTATTAACGCCGCGGGCACCTATCTCCCGCCCGATCTACCGAACCCGCCGATCTATAGCAAAGTGAACCCGGCCGATGCGCCGATCCTTACGTTGGCCTTGACCTCTAAGACTGTCCCGCTGACCAAGGTGGAAGACCTCGCCGATACCACGCTGGCGCAGAAGATTTCGCAACTTCCCGGCGTCGGGCTGGTCACGCTGAGCGGTGGCCAAAAACCTGCCGTGCGCATACGCGTGAATCCCACCGCGCTGGCCGCTTATGGCCTGAGCCTGGAAGACGTGCGCACAGCTCTTGGGCAGACGAATGTCAATCAAGCCAAAGGAACTATCGACGGCACGCGCCAGGCGTACACGATCGGCGCGAACGATCAGATTCTGACCGCCGCCGGCTATAAGCCGATCATTATTGCCTATCGAAATGGCGCGCCCGTCCGGCTGCAGGACGTCGCCACCGTGATCAACGGTCCGGAGAACACCAATCAGGCTGCCTGGATGAACACCACGCCCGCCGTCATTGTGAATATCCAGCGACAGCCGGGCGCCAACATCATTTCGGTAGTAGACCGCATTAAAGCGCTTCTGCCGCAACTCAAGCTATCCATTCCGGCCTCCGTCCAGCTTGCGGAACTAACCGACCGTACAACGACCATCCGCGCCTCGGTCGAGGACGTTCAGTTCGAATTGATGCTGACCGTGGCCCTGGTCGTCATGGTCATCTTCCTGTTCCTGCGAAGCCTCTCGGCCACCATCATTCCGAGCGTCGCGGTGCCGTTGTCCATAGTCGGAACTTTCGGCGTGATGTATCTGCTCGGCTACAGCCTGAACAATCTCACGCTCATGGCGCTCACCATCTCTACCGGATTTGTGGTGGACGATGCCATCGTGATGATCGAGAATATCTCGCGCTTCCTGGAAGAAGGCGACAGCCCGCTCCAGGCGGCACTGAAGGGGTCGGAGCAGATCGGCTTCACCATCGTGTCGTTGACCGTTTCGCTGATCGCCGTGCTCATTCCGTTGTTGTTTATGGGCGATGTGGTGGGCCGGCTGTTCCGCGAATTCGCCGTCACCCTGGCGATCACCATCCTCGTTTCCGCCGTGGTCTCCCTGACCTTGACTCCGATGATGTGCGCGAAGATCCTCCGCCACAAGCCGGAATCCGAGCAGAGCTGGTTCTATCGCAAGTCGGAAGCGGCGTTCGATTGGGTCATTGCGAAATATGCGACCACGTTGCGATGGGTGCTGCGCCACCAGCCGCTCACGTTGACCATCACAGTCGCGACGCTGGCGGGCACCATTTTTCTCTACATCATCGTGCCGAAAGGCTTCTTTCCGGTGCAGGATACCGGCGTGATTTTAGGAGTGTCGCAAGCGCCTCAGACCGTCTCTTTCCCCGCCATGGCCAAGCGGCAGGAAGCGCTCGCCAAGGCCATTCTTCAGGACCCGGCAGTCGAGAGCCTGTCCTCTTTCATCGGCGTTGACGGAATCAATACCACGCTGAATAGTGGCCGTATTCAGATCAATTTGAAACCGTTCAACGAACGCCGCCTGAGCGCGAGCGACGTGATTCGGCGCCTCCAGCCGAAGCTCGCGCAAGTCGCAGGCATCACTCTATTCATGCAGCCGGTGCAGGATCTCACGGTCGAGGATCGCGTCAGCCGGACTGAATTCCAGTACACGCTCGAAGATGCGGACGCCCAGGAGTTAAACACCTGGACCGCCAAGCTGGTGGACAAGCTGAAAACCCTGCCTACGGTTCGCGATGTCGCAACCGATCAACAGAATGGCGGGCTCGAAACCACGCTGGTCATCGACCGGGACACCGCCTCCCGCTTGGGAATCGGGATGCAGCAGATCGACGACACGCTCTACGATGCTTTCGGACAGCGGCTGGTCTCGACCATGTTCACGCAGCTCAATCAGTATCACGTGGTGCTGGACGTGGCGCCGGAGTTCCGCACCAATCCCCAATCGCTCGACAACATCTATGTCAAGTCTTCGAATGGCACACAGGTTCCGCTGAGCGCTTTCACGCACTTCGAACAGTCCACCACTCCCCTGACTGTCAACCATCAGGGCCAATTTCCCGTCGTCACCATCTCGTTTAATCTGCCGCCGGGCGAGTCGCTGGGCCGGGCCGTGAAAAGCATTCGGCAAGTGGAGCGCGAGATCGGCCTGCCTTTGAGCGTTCACTCCAGTTTTCAGGGAACCGCCGCCGCTTTCCAGAACTCGCTAGAGAACGAGCCGTATCTGATTCTCGCGGCCGTGGTGGTCGTCTATATCGTGCTCGGCGTTCTCTACGAGAGCTACATCCACCCGATCACGATTCTGTCGACGCTTCCCTCCGCGGGAATCGGAGCCATTCTGGCGCTCTACATCTGCCATCAGGATTTCAACGTAGTCGCGCTGATCGGGTTAATTCTGCTCATCGGCATCGTCAAGAAGAACGCCATCATGATGATCGACTTTGCTCTCGAAGCCGAGCGGAAAGAAGGCAAGTCTCCCATCGATTCCATTTATCAGGCTTCCCTGCTCCGCTTCCGGCCCATCATGATGACCACCATGGCCGCGCTGTTCGGCGGGTTGCCGCTGGCGTTGGGAACTGGAGTCGGTTCGGAGCTGCGGCGGCCGCTCGGTATCACCATCGTCGGCGGGCTCATTCTGAGCCAGGTGCTCACGCTCTATACCACTCCCGTGGTCTACCTGTTCTTCGAGAGATTGTCCAGGCGTTTGACTCGTTCGAAGGAGTGGGTCCCGGTTTCGCAGCCGCTGCGGGAGCCGGTGCATGCGGAGTAAGCCATGAACCTTTCAGCTCCGTTCATCAAGCGGCCGGTTGCGACCTCTCTGCTTACCGCCGCGCTCGCCCTTTCCGGCGCGCTGGCATTCAATTTATTGCCCGTGGCGCCCTTGCCGGAAGTGGACTTCCCAACCATTCAGGTTCATGCCAATCTGCCGGGCGCGAGTCCGGAAACGATGGCGTCGTCGGTAGCCACGCCGCTCGAGCGGCAGTTTGGACGAATTGCCGGCGTCACCGAGATGACGTCCTCCAGCCAGCTCGGCAGCACTTCGATTACGCTGCAATTCGATCTGAGCCGGGACATCAATGCCGCCGCCCGCGACGTACAAGCCGCGATTAATGCCGCGCGCGGGCAGCTTCCTTCGAATCTCCCCAGCAATCCCGGTTACTGGAAATCGAATCCGGCCGACGCACCCATCATGATGCTCGCGCTGAGTTCGGACGTTTACTCGCGGCCGCGGATGTACGATGTTGCCGATTCGATTCTCGCCCAGAAAATTTCGCAAATCGAAGGCGTCGGACAGGTGCACGTGTTCGGCAGCTCCCAGCCGGCCGTGCGCGTGGAAGCCAACCCGACCACCTTGAACGCGCTCGGGCTCGGGCTGACGGATGTAGCGAATACGTTGCGGAATGCGAACGCCCATGAAGCCAAGGGGTCGGTCGGAAACAGCGACACGCGATGGCAGATCAATGCGACCGATCAGCTCTTTCATGCCGACGAATATGCGCCGCTGATTATCGCTTACCGCAACGGCGCGCCCGTGCGCATCATGGACGTCGCGCAGGTGCTCGATTCGGTGGCGGATACCCGCAACGACGGCTTGGACAATGGCAAGCCGTCGGTGATTGTCGCCATTTTCCGGCAGCCGGCCGCGAACATTATCGACACGGTGGATCATATCCGCGCCGTTCTTCCGCAGTTGCAGGCCTCGCTTCCGCCCTCCATCCATCTGCGCGTGGCGCAAGATCGCACGGTCACCATTCGTGCCTCGGTTCGCGATGTGGAGTACACGCTGCTCGTGTCCCTGGGACTGGTGGTACTGGTCGTATTCGTATTCCTGCGCAATGTGTGGGCGACGATCATTCCAGGAATCTCGGTTCCGCTTTCGATCCTGGGTACATTCGGCGTGATGTACCTGCTCGGCTACACGCTCGACAATCTGTCTCTGATGGCGCTCACCATCGCAACCGGCTTTGTGGTGGACGACGCTATCGTCGTGATCGAGAACATCACGCGCTATCTGGAACAGGGAATTCCGCCGTTTAAAGCCGCGCTGCAGGGAGCGAAAGAAATCGGGTTCACGGTGCTCTCGATGAGCTTATCGCTGATTGCTGTGTTCATCCCGATCCTGCTGATGGGCGGAATTGTCGGACGCCTCTTCCGGGAATTCGCCGTGACTTTGGCGGTTGCGATCGGCGTCTCTCTGCTCGTTTCGCTGACCACCACTCCGATGATGTGCGCGAAATTTCTGCGCTCGCAGCACGACCGGAAGCACGGGTTTATATACAGGTTTTTCGAAGGCTGTTTCGAGCTGATTCACCGGGCCTACGCCAAGAGCCTGGCGGTCGTCCTGACGCACCCGGCGCTGACCTTGGTTATCACCATCATGACGGTCGCGGTGACTATTTACCTGTACGTCATCGTTCCCAAGGGATTCTTCCCGCAGCAGGATACCGGCCGCATTGGCGGCGCGATTGTGGCGGATCAGGATATCTCGTTCACCGCCATGGATCAGAAGCTGCACCAAATGATGAAAATCGTTCAAAGCGATCCTGCTATGGACGACGTCGAGGGGTTCACCGGCGGTGGGACCCTGAACGTAGCGTCCATGTGGGCGGCATTGAAACCTCTGGGCGAACGGAAGGCTTCGGCCGACCAGGTGATTAACCGGCTGCGCGGAAAATTAGCCGTGATTCCCGGAGCGACGCTCTATATGCACGCGCCCCAGGATTTCCGGGTAGGCGGCCGCGGCAGCAACTCGCAGTATCAATACACGCTGCAATCGGAAAACCTGAAAGAACTGCAGGAGTGGGCGCCTAAGCTGCTCGCGAAAATGAAAACCATTCCGCTCGTGCTGGACGCAAACAGCGATCAGCAGATGCACGGCCTGGAAAGCCACCTGGTAATTGATCGCAGCACGGCGGCCCGCTTGGGCGTGAATCCGTCCGATATCGATACCACGCTTTACAGCGCGTTCGGACAGCGCCAGGTCTCCACCATGTATGCCGGAATCAACCAGTATCACGTCGTGCTGGAAGTCCTGCCCGAGTTTCAGCGCAGTCCCAAGGCGCTGAGCCAGTTGTACGTGCGTTCGAACACCGGCACGGCGGTTCCGCTTTCCGCGTTTACCCATGTCGAGACTGAGACAACCTCGCTAACCGTGAATCATCAGGGCCAGTTCCCCTCCATCACGCTGTCGTTTGCGCTAGCGCCCGGAGTGGCGCTGAGCCAGGCGGTGAATGCCGTCCAAAGCGCGGAAGAGAGTATCGGAATGCCTGCGACCGTGCATGGCGCATTTGCGGGTACCGCGCAGGCCTTCCAACAATCGCTCGAGACCGAGCCGCTGCTGATCGGGGCGGCGTTGGTCGCGGTCTATATCGTGCTCGGGATGCTCTATGAGAGCTACGTACATCCGATTACGATTCTCTCCACGCTGCCGTCCGCCGGAGTCGGAGCGCTGCTCGCGTTAATTCTTTTCAATACGGAGCTGACCGTCATTGCGTTAATCGGCATCATTCTGCTGATCGGGATCGTGAAGAAGAACGCGATTTTGATGATCGACTTCGCGCTGGAAGTGGAGCGCAACCAGGGACTCTCTTCGAAGAACGCGATCTATCAGGCTTGCTTGCTGCGCTTCCGCCCGATCCTGATGACCACCATGGCTGCGCTGCTGGGCGGCTTGCCGCTCGCGCTCGGAACCGGGACCGGATCCGAATTGCGGCGTCCGCTCGGGATCACGATCGTCGGGGGACTGATTCTCAGCCAGGTTCTCACGCTTTACACGACACCGGTCATCTACATCTATCTCGATAAGCTCCAGTTGTGGCTGGGCCGCACACGCCAGCTCGCGCCCCGCCTGCAGGTGGCCCTCACCGACAGCCCGAGCTAGGCCGTCTGTACCCGCCCATCCCGCATCGCGACGATACGATCCGCGAATGCCGCCGCTTCCGGGTTGTGCGTAATCATCAGAATGGTTTGCCCGGTGCGCTTATTTAAGTCGCGCAGAATATCGAGAACGGCGTTGGAATTCTCCGTATCCAGATTCCCGGTGGGCTCATCCGCCAGCAAGATAGCAGGCTGATTCACCAAGGCGCGGGCGATAGCGACGCGTTGCTGCTCGCCGCCGGAGAGCTTGCTCGGCTTATGATCGAGCCGGTGTTTGATGCCCAGAAGCTGAAGAATGTGGTCGAAATTGTCGGGCGGCAAGTTGACGCCCGCCAGGGCCTGAGCGATTGCGATGTTGTCCCGCGCCGTTAGCGTTGGGAGCAGATTGTACTTCTGGAAAACGAAGCCAACTTTCCTTTGCCGCAGCTCGGTGCGCTGCGACTCTGTCAGGGAGCGGATTTCCGTCCCGTCAATCACAACTTGACCCTCAGTCGGCGGAGCCAGCCCGCCGAGGATATGAAACAAAGTGGATTTTCCGGAACCGGAGGGACCAATGACAGCCAGAAACTCGCCGCGGCCGACGTCAAGATCGACGCCGCGCAGCGCATGCACATCCACATCGCCGACGTGGAATGTTTTATGGAGCCCGCGCACACGGATGATTTCGTGTGAATTCTCATTCATAGGCAAGCGCCTCGATCGCGTCTTGCCGGGCCGCTTTCACCCCGGGATACACTGCGCCAATCAGCGCCCCGGCCAGCGCGACCGCGCCCGCAATGGGCCACCATTCGGGTACTGTAATCACCGGCAAGGAGGCCGGCATCACAGACAACAGAATCACTTTGGCGAGATACGCCAGCCCGATCCCGATAATCGTCCCGAGTATCGCCAGCACGACGGCTTCGCGCACCAGAATGTCGACGATCTTTCCCGGCTTCGCTCCGAGCGCCTTCAAGATGCCGATCTCGCGCGTGCGCTCCACCACCGCTGTATACATCGAAAGAAAGACAACGAGAAAGCCGACCAGCACACCCAGCGCGGTGATTACGGCAATGAATGCCTTCAAATCGGGAATGTTATTGATGGTGAACTGCGAAACGAACTCCTCCATCGAATACGCTCTGAGATTGCCTTTCAGCAATTGATTCAGGTGCGCGACTTCCTGGTTTGTCAACGCAGGGTCATCCAGCTTGACCAGAATTTCGGAGATGCGATTCGCGTTGCCGGTCAGCATCTGCAGGGGCTTAAGCTGAACCACGAAGCGGCCCAAAACACCGCCCTGATCGATGCCGCTGACATGCCAGCCGTGATTCAACAGCTTGACAGTGTCCCCCACGCGCACGTGATTCTGTCGGGCATAGAAATCATCCACGATCAGATCATCGGGAGATTTCGGGACCCCACCACTCAGAAAGTGAAAGCCTTCACTGATCTTTTCAAACTGTGGAATGTCGACTCCGTTCAAGGTCGTAATCATCTGCACGGGAATGCTGAGTACGCCAACCGCTTGCGTCACATGCGGCTGCCTGGCCACATACGCAACAAGTTTTTCATTCACCTGTCCGGTGGAGAGCGACAGCGTCCCGCCGGTATCGGGCTTCAGGAAAATGTCGGCGCGCGTTCCGCGGGCGCGCTGCGCCGATTCCTGCAGCAAGCCCCGGCTCAACCCGATCAGCGTCAGAATGAGCATCACCTGGACGCCCACGACCAGCGCGGAGAGCAGAGTACGCACCCAGCGGTGTTTCAAGTTCTCCCAAACGAGTTTATTGATCATGGTTGCGCTGCAAGAAAGTCCTTCGCTACTTTAGCAACCGGCTCATGCTGTATATCGACCAGGCGGTTCATCTCGCGCATGGCCTGCTCGGTGATCCGGTTCTGCAACATCGTCAATGCCCACTTTACCGAGGGCTGCTGTTCGATGAGATTTTGGCGGAGGACGTAACACGCGTTGTAGGGCGGAAAAGCCTTTCGGTTGTCGCGCAAAGCCGTGAATTTCGGATTGGTCAATTGCGCATCGGTGGAGTTGCCGGCCGCCATGTCCACGCTCTTCTGCTCCAGCGCGCGATAGAGCAGTCCGAGATCCATAGTCTGCGGCGTTCCCTTCCAGTGGAGCCCGTAAACGCGGTCCAATCGCTGGAGCCCGTCAGGCCGTGTCAGGAATTCGTAGCCGACGCCCAAGCGCCAGGCGCGCGATTGGGCTGCCGATAGATCCGGCGAGGCGAGGCGCTTCGCATCCGCCGAGCGCACCACCATGGCAAATGTGTCGTTAAAGCCCAAGGGCGGCAGCCAGACGAGATGGAATCGTTCGCGATAGGCATCTTTCACGGCTTCATAGGCTTGTACCGGATCGCTCGGGATTGCCTGCTTCAGCACCACGCTCGCTCCGGTGCCGGTGTATTCCGGATAGAGATCGACATCGCCGTTCAGCATGGCTTCGTGGACCAGCAGCGTGCCACCGAGATTCAGCTTGCGCTCGACCGGAACGTGCAGCTTGCGTTCAATCTGCTGCGCGGCAATTTCGGCCAGAATCCATTGTTCGGCGAAGTTCTTGGAACCGACGACGATCCTGCCACGGTGAGAACAGGACGCGGAGATTAGAAGCAAAACGGCGAATAAGGGCTTCATCGAATGCTGATCCTCCGTTCGATGATCCCCATGCCGGCATCGGCAATCAGCGCCAGAATCGCTGCAGGAATAGCGCCGGCGAGGATCTGGGCCGTATCCACGGACGCGACGCCGCGGAAGATCAGCACCCCGAGTCCCCCGCCCCCGATAACCGCCGCGATCACAGCCGTCCCGATGTTGGTCACAACCGCGATCCGGATGCCGGCCAGAATCGCCGGAGCGGCGAGCGGCAGTTCCACCATTCGCAACAACTGGAAGTCCGTCATTCCCATAGCGATAGCCGCTTCTCGCACGGGCGCGTCGACCGTGGTGATGCCCACAATCGTATTGCGCAGGATGGGCAACAGCGAATAGAGGATCAAAGAGATGATCGCCGTGTGCTTTCCAATTCCGCCGATCAACGGAATGGGAAGTAGAAACCCGAACAGCGCCAGGCTAGGAATCGTTTGCAGCACGCTTGCAATGCTAACCGAGATTTTGCGCAGCGTGGCGCGCCGGGTGCCCGCGATTCCCAGACCAACGCCGATCAGAATCGCAATTCCGGAAGAGACGGCAACCAGGACGACATGCTCCGCCGTCAGTTCCGCGACATCGCCAAGCAGGCTTTTCAGGACGGTTGGGTCCAAGAGCAGCCCTGCAAAGTATTCAAGAATGACCGGGTCACCGGAGCGTCCACCTCGAACAGTTCGCGGGGTCGCGCCAGCACCTCCAACCGGCCCTGGTCCAGAACGCCGATTCGCGTCGCCAGCGAAAGGGCTTCCGTCAGGTCATGCGTGACGAATACCGCAGCCACATTGTATTGCGCCCGCAACCGCAAGAATTCCTGCTGCATCTCGTGCCGGGTGACCGGATCGAGCGCCCCAAACGGCTCATCGAAGAGCAGCAGTCCGGGAAAAGCGGCGAGCGCACGAGCTACTGCAACGCGCTGCCGCTGGCCGCCCGAAAGTTGGTGGGGACGCCGCGACGGCATGTCCGGCTCGTTCAAGCCGACTTGATCCAGCAATTCACGAACGCGTTCGTGCTGTTTGGCGGCGGGCCAGCCGAGCAGGCGCGGCACCAGCGCGATGTTCTGCTCGACGGTCCAGTGCGGGAGAAGCCCGAACTCCTGGATGACATAGCCGATGCGCCGCCGCAGACCGATCGGATCCAGGCGGTCGACTGCCTCTCCGTCCAGACTCACGTTTCCGGAGCTCGACTGGAGCATCCGATTAATCAGGCGCAAAGCGGTCGTCTTTCCGGAGCCACTGCGCCCGAGCAAAACCAGGGTTTCTCCGCGCTCCACGTCGAAACTGAGGCGGTCCAGGATAATCCGCCCGTCGACCCGATACGTGACTTGATGGAAAGAGAGATACGCCAGACCGCGCCCCAAAACCTATTATTGCCATGGGATAATGTAGGTTTCGGGTCCAGAGGAGTCGCATGCTAGTAGTACGCCCGGAAAAATCCGAGTCGAACCTGAGCTATTTTTCGCGTTTCCTCACACCACTACTGTGTAAGACCTGAATGTCCTCCATGCCTTATCAGATTCAACCACTCAAAGAGTTTCTAGTACGCCCGGCGCTGCCTCCGTCCTTAAGCCGGCTGTCCGAGCTCGCGTACAACCTGCTCTGGAGCTGGGATCACACGATTCGATCGCTCTTCCGGCGCCTGGACCCGCTGTTGTGGAAGCAGAGCAACCACAACCCGATCCTCTTGCTCGGCCGCATCACGCAGGAGAAGCTGGATAAGGCCGCCGCAGACCCGCGTTTTGTTTCGCTGTATAGACGCGCCTGCGAGCTGAACGACAGCTATCTGCGTTCTTCGGTGCCGCACGAAGGCACACCGCGGATCGCATACTTCTCGATGGAATACGGCCTGCTCGATTGCATGCAGATTTATTCCGGCGGCTTGGGCATCCTTTCGGGAGATCATCTGAAAGCGGCGAGCGATAGCGATTTCGCCCTTTCAGGCGTCGGTCTGCTCTACCAGCGAGGGTATTTGCAGCAGCATCTCAATCCGGATGGCTGGCAGCAGGAGCGGACTCCGCTGAACGACTTCTATACCTTGCCCGTTCGTCCCTGCACGGGCCCCAAGGGCGAGGAAGTGGTTGTCAGCGTCAATCTTCCCACCGGCGAAGTTTTCGTCAAGGTCTGGCATATCGACGTCGGGCGCATCAAGCTCTATCTGCTCGACACTAACATTCCGCAGAACACCTCGCAGGAGCACCGCGAGATTACCGACCAGCTCTACGGCGGCGACATTCACAAGCGCATCCGGCAGGAGATCGTGCTTGGTATCGGTGGTTTGCGGGCTCTGAAAAAGCTCGGAATCCAGCCTACCGTCCATCACATGAACGAGGGCCATTCGGCATTTCTCGCCATCGAACGCATTCGTGTTCTGATGCAGGAAAGTGGTCTGACATTCGAGGAAGCGCTCGAAGCGACCCGGGTCAGCAATGTCTTCACCACCCACACCTCGGTTCCGGCGGGCATCGACCTGTTCGATTCGAGCCTGGTATACGACTATTTCCACGCCTATTGCGAGCGCAACGGCTTCCCGTTCGAAAAGCTACTTACTTTGGGCCGCAAGAACATGCAGGATCCAACCGAGCGGTTCTCCATGGCGGTGCTAGCGCTAAAGACGTCTGCGTTCCGCAACGCCGTCAGCGTGCTCCATCGAGCGGTTTCGCAGGAGATGTTTCAGGATCTCTGGCCGCGGCTGCCCGTCTCGGAAGTTCCCATCACTTCGATTACGAATGGCGTGCACGCGCCCACCTGGATCAACGGCGACTTAGCGGGACTCTACGATCAATACCTGCAGCCGGATTGGCGCGAGCGCCTGGAAGACACAAATATGTGGGAACAGGTGCATGAGATCCCGAGCCAGGAACTCTGGGAGATGCATCGCAAACGGAAACGTCGTCTGGTCGCTTTCGTGCGGGAACGTGCTTCGAATTCCGCGACGCAGCGAAAGGCATCCGCTAGCGAAGTCCGCCGGATGCAGGATGTTTTGGACCCGGATGTATTCACTATCGGGTTCGCGCGGCGTTTTGCAACCTACAAGCGCGCTACGCTGCTGTTCCGCGATGTCAACCGCCTGAAGAAGATTCTGAACAATTCGAAGATGCCGGTGCAGATTGTGATTGCCGGGAAAGCGCATCCCAAGGATCATCCGGGCAAAACGCTTATCCGCGAGATCGTGAGCCTCTCGCGCGATCCGGAAATCTCGCGGCGGTTAATCTTTGTAGAGGATTACGGCATTCAAGTTGCCCGCGAGATGGTGCAGGGAGTCGATCTCTGGCTGAATAATCCGCGGCGCGGCGAAGAGGCCTGCGGAACCAGCGGCATGAAGGCGTCCATGAACGGCGTACTGAACCTGAGCGTCCTGGATGGCTGGTTCGATGAAGCCTATGAACAATCAGGTGGCTGGGCGATCGGGGACCGTGTTCCCTACTCCGAGGACCAGGACGAGATCCACGCAAGCGCGATCTATTCGCTGCTCGAGAACGAAATTGTCCCACTGTTTTATGAGGGCTCCGAACAGGAAGGTCCGGCCGAATGGATTCGCCGCATGAAGACCTGCATCGCCAACATCACCCCGCGATTTAGTTGCGGACGGATGGTTGCACAGTACATGTCGGAGCTTTACCAGCCTGCGCACAATCTGTGGAGCGAAGTCTCGAAAGATAACTTTGCGGAGGCGCGTAGCAAATCGAACTGGGATGCGCGCGTGGGCCAGGTCTGGGATCGGATTCGATTCATCGACTTCGGAGAAGGTCCGGGAGATCAGATTATGAGCGGTTCGGCGGTACCGCTTCGGGCGATTGTCGACCTGGCGGGTCTTTCTCCATCGGAGGTGCAGGTGGAGGCGGTGATTGGCCCCATTGGGGTCAACGGGCAGTTGGAAAGCACGTATGCGCTGCCCCTTAGGCCGGTCGCCGAACGCGGCACAGCGGTAGTATTTGAGAACGAGTTTACTGTTCAGGAAACCGGGAGAGTGGGCTATTCTGTTCGCATCAGCCCGAATCACTTCGATAACCCGCTAACGCGTCCCTGTAATGCTCCGCTAAAATGGGTATCAGACTGATTGCTTTCTGAAGTACTAAAAAATCAGTCGACCACTGGTTTTATATTCGAAACCGTGGTACATAGTAACTTAGGTGCGGGCGAGTTCTGCCAGCTAGTCCTTCCGATTCAGACTCGCCATCTCCTTTCGAGAATTCCTGCGGGATCGAGATTTCTCTTATATCTCTAGGACTGCACTAGATGTCTGTCCAGCCGGCCGTAACACTTGGGGATCGGAGCTTTGTTCTTACGCCTGGAACTGGACTATTCAAGGAGCCGATCAACGACATATGGACGGAGATCGCAAATACCGGCAGCACGGGTATCAGGATTCGGACCGGGGGAACGGATCGTACCGTTCGGACCGCCCGAAACAACCGGGCCCCAAACTGCCTATTGATGTAACCGGACCAAAACTTCCGCGCCTGGTGCAAAATGTAGTGGCCTCGCGGTGCTTCAACTGCGCAACCACGCTGGCGCCCGATATTGACTTCAAGGGCAAATGCCCGAAGTGCGGCGCAGATCTGCATTGTTGCAAGCAGTGTGTCCATTTTGACTCGCAAACGCGCTTTCAGTGTTTGAAGCCGATACCGGCGCGCATTGCGATCAAAGATAAAGCGAACGAGTGCGAGCTGTTCTCACCGCGTGTCACAGTGGCACGCGATGGAGAATCGTCCGCGCGCGGTCTCATTAAGCCGCCGAACGGCACACCGATGCCCGCGCCCCGCAACGCCAATGACGCGCGAGCGGCGTTTGACAGTCTGTTCAAGAAGTAGACGCTGCTGAATGGCCGCGCCGAAAATCAAGAAAAAATCAGGTACTAAGGGGAGTAAGAGTAGTCCAAAAGCCAGCCTGATGCCGCGGCAGGGGGCTATTCCTTGTCTGGTTTTGATAGTTCTGGTTTTGGTAATTATCGGGCTGTTGATGTTCTTCGCGTTACGGAGTACGGCGTGAGAATCGCTGCCCATACTCTGCCCTGACCTGCCGGAGCACCGGCACTTCTACATCCGCTTCACGCCAGACCCATAGAAAGCGCTCGTACTCCTCCTTGCCTTGCAGATCCTTTCCTGCCATGACCAGCGCCTTAGCCCTTTGCCAATAGGCCAGGACCGCGATCGGATTCGAGCCAACGATTCCGCGGTTGCCGAGTATCTTTTGAAATTCGGCCTCCGCCTCGGGCCCTCGCCGACATCGAAGAACTCTGGCCGGCTATTCGCGCCGCAAGCGCTGTTGGATCCATATGGCTACCAGGAAACGCTTTACTCGGCCGCTCTTGCGCACCGTGCGCCTAAACTAAACCAACCGCCCCTGTGGAATTCGTGTGGCCCACTACCGCCGGTCTTTCGAAACTTGCTGCAACTGAGCCTTGATTTTCCAGCTCAGATGGTCTTCCGGCTCCATATCAAGGTTTCGGACCGCACGAATGTAGCTTGAGTACATTCAGCGAATTTGCGAAGTCGAGTGCTAAGCATGCACAGTTGTCTAGTGCTGAGAACGAGCCTTCCGACTGCCGAGTGCCGCTGCCAGCCTGACTAATCCCTCGCGAATCGCCGCTTCATCGAACGCGGCAAACCCCAGAAGAAGTCCCCTGGGATCGGCAGCGCGCAAACGATACCGATCCAAAGCGAAGGCTTCCACATTGTGCTCAAGTGCCGCCTGTTCTGCTTCTCTCGAAGACATCCGGTTCTTCAGAAATCCCGCGGTGTAGAGACCCGCTCTAACGTTTGACACTTCGAGCAAGCCGTTCAGGTATTTTTTCGATCCTTCAATTAACGCTGCAAGACGGCCGGCGTAAACTTCGCGCATCCGGCGCAAATGCCTCGCGAGGTGTCCGTCCGTGATGAAATCGCAGAGCACGCTCTGATCGAGATTCAAATTGCGGAAGTCGGCGCGAAAGCGAAAGGCGAGGAAATAGTCCGCCAATGAGGAAGGCAAGACCACGTATCCGATGCGTAGGGAGGGGAACAATAGCTTACTAAACGAGCCGACCAAGATCACGTTCGAATTGCGGTCGAGACTCTGCAGGGCAGGCACGGGCGGTCCAGTAAACCGGTATTCGCTGTCGTAATCGTCTTCAATGACGAACGCGCCCTGGCGGGAAGCCCAACTGAGGAGCGCTACGCGCCGCGCCAGCGACATCGTCATCCCCAACGGAAACTGGTGGGCTGGCGTTATATATGCTCCTTTTGCATCGGGGCACGCCTTCAAGCCGGCCGAGACCGATAAGCCTTGCTCATCGGCGGGCACTGGAACGATTCGGGCTCGCACATTGCGGAAAGAAATCATCGCCCCGAAGTATCCGGGGTCTTCCATCCACACAGGCTCGCCAGGTTTCAAGAGAAGGCGGGACAGGAGATCCAGCGCTTGTTGCACTCCGGAAACGATGATCACCTGATCTGCGTGGCAGCGCACGCCGCGTGACGAGGCAAGATAACCAGCGATGGCCTCGCGTAACGGGCGATATCCGCGTCCGTCGTCTTCAGTCTTCTGTAGCCAAGGCCGGAAGTTTCGCGCGCAACGGGCTGCAATGCGGCCCCAAAGTTCGGAGGGGAACAGCGTCACATCCGGGTCTCGCATCGAGAAAGGACGAATTCCGCGCGTTGCAACGATGCCCGCGAGGGGCTTCGGCCGGGTATAACCGGAAATGACTCGACGAATATAGGCTGGCGGAGTGGATTCAGGCTTGCGGACGGGATGCGCCGGCTGCACTCGATTGACCCAGGTGCCCGATCCAACCCGGCACGATACGTACCCATCGGATTGCAGGCGTTCAAACACACTCACCACGATGCCGCGAGATAAACCATACTGCCTGGCGAAATCTCTCGACGCGGGGAGTCTGCTGCCGGATTCAAGGCGGCCCTCCAGAATCGCGAGGCGCAGCTCTCCATACAGCCAGCTCGCAAGCGTCCGATGCGGTGGACGCTCATTCAATGTGAGCTCAAAGGAGCTGATGGTTTTGGCCACAGTCTAATTGGTCCAAATGAGTAAACCAAAATGGCACTGTTCATTGGACCAATGCACGAGTAACATGGTATCCAATCATGTCCGCCGATGCGAGAGATTTGGCATGGAGCGCAGTTACGAACGAAACGGCAGCCGGAGTTTTCGTCTACGGCATTGCTTCAATTGCCGCGGGCATCCTGGACCTGATATGGCGGGATTTCGAATCCGCACATCAGCCGATTCAGGCATTCGGCGATCACATTCCCGGACGGGAAATACTCGCATTGATCACCGCGGTCTGGCTGATTGCGGGCGGGAGCGCGATCCTTCGCCGCAGCACGGCTCGGGTTGGGTCAGCAGCATTGGCAGCTATCTATTTGATCTTTGCCGTGTTCTGGTCGCCCCGACTGTATACCGCTCCTCATGCGCTCGGCATTCGAATTCCGGTTTACATCGGTGTGTTGGGCGGGATGGGCACGCAACTCATTCTAGTTGCCGCTGGAGCAATTGTCTATGCGTCGCGGACTCCGCGTGTTTCGTTACGAGTGGAGAGAGTGCTCCCACTTGCCCGCTGGATTTTTGGGCTTTGCTCAATTGATTTCGGACTATCGCATCTAACGGGCGTGAAGGCCAGCTCGATTTTTGTCCCGAAGTGGATGCCTCTGGGAGCCGACTTTTGGACGATTTTTACAGGGATCTGTTTCGTGCTCGCCGGGTTAGCGATACTCGCTCGAATCTTGGATGTTATGGCTGCCAGACTTCTCGCGCTGATGCTGCTGGTATTCAGTGTGCTGGTGCTATCCCCGGAACCGTTCATTTCTCCGCACAATCATGTAGCCTGGGGAGCCAACGCGTACAATCTGGCTGCCGTGGGAGCGGTCTGGATATTCGCCGAAACCCTGGCGAGCCGGCGGGCAAAGCCGGCAGCACGCACCAGTGCCCGGCTTGCCGAGGTTTCCTGACGTAGCGGCATTCGCGCCAGCACGCATCTACGATTGCTCTCATGCATACCGTACAGTGGGGACATGAGAAGCGACGGCCGCCGCCCCGATCAACTGCGCGAAGTCAAGATCACTCCCGACTACCTGCTGACCGCGGAAGGGTCCGTACTCATTGAGACAGGCAATACACGCGTGCTGTGCACCGCTACCGTGGAAGATACAGTCCCTGTCTTCCTACGCGGCACGAGCAAAGGCTGGGTAACGGCCGAGTACTCCATGCTGCCGCGCGCGACGGCAACCAGAACACCGCGCGAAGTGACCAAGGGCAAACTTTCCGGGAGGACGCAGGAGATTCAGCGGCTGATCGGGCGTTCGCTGCGAGCAGTGGTGGACCTTGCAGCGCTTGGCGAACGCAGCATCATCGTGGACTGCGATGTATTACAAGCCGACGGCGGCACGCGGACGGCAGCCATCACGGGAGCGTATGTGGCGCTCGCGATTGCGATTCGCACTTTGGTGCAATTTCGCGTCGTTCCGAAAATGCCATTGATCGATTCGGTGGCCGCTACGAGTGTTGGACTCGTAGGCGGCGTGCCGATGCTGGATCTGGCCTACGAAGAGGATTCGCGGGCCGATGTGGACATGAACCTGATCCTCACAGGTTCGGACAAGTTCGTCGAAATTCAAGCCACGGCCGAACATACACCCTTTGGAGATTCGCACTTGGCGGAATTGATCGCGCTGGGCCGTGCGGGCATCGCGAAGCTGCGCCCGTTGCAGCACGAAGCCATCGCTCGCGCGCGTACGGCCCAGGCATGATTATTTACGCTTGCTCCAGTAATCCCGGCAAGCTGAAAGAGATTGCGCTGGCAGGGCGCGAGTCGGGTCCGCCGGGTATCTCCGTTGAGATATTGCCTGCCTTGAAGAGTATTGCTCCGCCTGAGGAGAACGGAAATACGTTTGAGGAGAACGCTTGCGCAAAGGCGCTTTATTATTCCCGGTTCACTTCCGAGGCCGTGCTCGCCGACGATTCCGGATTAGAGGTGGACTGGCTTCAGGGGGCGCCGGGCGTTTACTCCGCGCGCTATGCAGGGCCCGACGCGACGGACGAGGCAAACAACGAACTACTCATTCGTAATTTGAGAAATGCGACAGACCGGACGGGACGGTTTGTGTGCGTGGTCGCATTGGCGCGGCAGGGACGTCTGCTGCATTCGGCGGGCGCCAGTGTCGAAGGAGTAATTCTTGCGGCAGCACGCGGCAATGGCGGATTCGGGTATGATCCCTTATTTTTTTACCTCCCGTTCAATCGCACGTTCGCCGAGTTGACCGCTGAGGAGAAATTATCGGTGAGTCATCGTGGGAAGGCGCTCAGATTGATGTTTGAGTGGTTACGCGGGAACAGCGACTAACCTCTCCCTGGCGACCGCGGCTCAGTTCCGGATAAGATACAGATGTGCACCCGCACTTACTGCATAACGGCGCAATCCGGGATACACGGGAAAAGCTGCTCTCACCGGGTCAAGTGGGATTTTTGAATGGCTGGGGAGTGTTCAGCACGCTGCGCGTTTTCGATGGCGTTCTGTTTGCGTACGAGCGGCATTACGCGCGCATGAAACGCGATGCGGAGCTGCTGCGCGTGCCGTTCGAGATACCTGCCGCAGAGTTAAAGAAACATTTATTAACACTGGTTGAGGCCAATCAAGCCTTTAACTCGACATTGCGAGTCGCAGTCGTCCGGAATCGGGGCGGGCTCTTTGAAGGTCCTGAGCTATCCCGCGATGCCGATGTGGTGGCGTTCACCGCCGATCTCACCAATTGGGGGCCCGGCGTAAAACTCACTTATGTTGCGCACGCGAGATACGGAGCCGGTCTGTTTGCCGGCGTGAAAACCACTTCCTGGACGCAGAATCTTGCGATAAATGACGAAGTGCACGCGCGAGGATTCGACGAGGGGATTCTGCTGAACGAGGATGGGCAGGTGAGCGAGTGCACGTCCGCGAACATCTTCGCAATCGTGAATGATCGCGTCTGGACGCCGCCGCTGGGTACCTCCGGCTGCCTGCCGGGGGTCACGCGCGCCATTCTACTCGAGGAGATTGCGATTCCCGGTCTGAAGATTGAGGAGCGGGAACTTAGCCCGTCCGACCTGGAAGACGCCGACCAGGTTTTTATTACTTCCACGACCCGCGATTTACTTCCTGTGCTTTCCATCGATGGCGAAGCGCTCTCGCAAGAGCGAACATGGTTGCCCCGGCTGCAACAGGCTTTTGCCGCTTATCAGACGTGCTATGTAGCGGGCCAGGCCCGCCGGGGTGAGATGGTTTCGGCATGAAGGTATCCAGTTTCTTCTGCCGCCATTGCGGCTCGGGCGATATCCGCCGGGCGCGCGGCCGCTCCGTGCAGGAGTTTGCGCGCATGGCGATCGGCACCTATCCGTTCCGCTGTCTGACCTGTAGCAAAAGATTCTCGGCAAACCTGTTGTCGGTTCCAACGCTGCTCTATGCGAAATGCCCCCGGTGTTTGCGATTCCAGCTCACCACTTGGCCGGTCAACCGTTACCGGCTCGGGCTTTGGGAAAAGATGCTCATTCGATTCGGAGCACACCGCTACCGTTGCCAGGCCTGCCGCTGCAATTTTCTGAGTTTTCTGCCGCGTTATGCGGCCCAGACCAGCATACCGGCCCCGGCCGCCGGCCCTGAGATTAACCGCCCGTCGTGAGCGCGACCGGAGACGCAGCGACAGTCTTTTGCCTCGACAAAACCAGCAAACATCCAATCTGTTCGCCCAGCGTGCTCAGCATTTCCATATCGCCGCCCGAGTGGATGCGGGGTTCGCGGTTTTGCACGTTGATCACGCCCACTACCTTGTTTTGCGAGATGATGGGCACCGACAGGAACGCCTCGTACATATCCTGCGGAAGGTCCTTGAAAAACTTGAAGCGGGGATCGTTGTAGGCTTCGCGCGAGATCGCCAGCAACCGCCGTTCCCTGGCCACCCAACCGGTCAGACCTTCATTTAAGCGCAAGCGCACTTTGCCGATATTCTGGCGGTTGCCGTCACTCGAGGCATAGAGAACCAGTTCGCCGTCTTCCACCAAATAGATCAGACAGGAATCGCAGTTCAGGAAATCGCGAACCAGGCCCACGATTTCATGCAGAACGTCGTCCAATTCCATATCGCGCGTAGTGAGCCTGCTGACACGTTGGAACAGACGGAGTTGTTGCTCTGCGCGCTCGAGGCGCGCTTCCAGTTCCCTGGTTTTGGACACCACTCCCGATTATCGCAGAGGAATCGGGCCCAAACGGCACCAATAAGCTAGGGATACTACGCGGAATATTCCGTCATGCCGCCATGCGGAGTAGTACGATGAATTGAGCATTTTCGAGGAGATTCCCTTTGCATGTGGAGTAAGCGAAAAGAAGACGAACTACCACCGCAACGGCCGGAAAAACCGGCCAGCGCACCGGTTACGCCTGCGCCTGCGGTAGAGCCACACAGGAGAGAAGTTACTAGTACCATGTCATCGCCATCCAGAACTTTTGAGCCCGAGCCCGGCATTCGCAGCGGTTCTGCTGCCCTGGGGAAGAACGTCACTGTTAAGGGACAGATCTTTGCCCGCGAAGATTTAACCATTGACGGCGAAGTAGAAGGCACCGTCGAGTGCCATGAGCACCGGCTGACGATCGGGCCGAACGCCCGCGTTCAGGCAGGATTGAAGGCCAGAGAGATTATCATTCACGGATCCATTCAGGGCAACGTAGACGCCACCGACAAGATCGACATCAAGAAAGAAGCGAAGCTTGTGGGCGACATCAAAACGAGCCGCATCGTGATTGAAGACGGCGCCTATTTCAAGGGCAGCATCGATATTTCGAAACCGAGTCCGGCGAAAGCGCCACAGGCTCCTGCCACACCGGCCCAACCGCCAGCCGCATCGCAACCCTCCGGCGCATCCACCCCCACTCCCGCGGGTACTGCCAGCCGCTAACATGCGTAGGGGGAGGGGCTTTCCTTACAGCTGGGCCGAAGCCGGTCTCTCCCTGTATTACCGGTTAGCGTTCATTCCAATCCCGTTCGATACGCTATGAAATTTGGCGCTCCTAAGGGAGCATCTTCCAAAACTTCGACAAAAGACGCGCCCGCCACACTGACGCGGCATAGCAGCGGCTTTGACCAATTCTGCTCCATGCTGAAGACCCAGGAGAATCTTTCAATTCTCGATATGTCCGGGGCGAGTCAATCGAACATCAGCTTCGTCACCAGCTTCGGGCACCGCATCTCTTCCGACGACATCATCGGAACCATGCAGGAAGTGCTGGGAGACGATTTCTTCCAGAATCAGCAAGCAGCGAGTACGGCGCAACGCTTCCTGGAACAGACGCTGACCTTCCCCGACGAATCTTTTGACGGTGCGTTGGTGTGGGATGCGCTGCAATTCCTGGTTTCTCCGCTGCTGGAACAGACCGTCGAGCAGCTTCTGCGCGTGATGCGCCCCGGCGGACTGATGCTGGTGTTTTTCAATGCCGACGAGAAGGCGAAGCAGCTTCCGCTGTATAACTACCGTATTCAGGATGCAAAGACGCTTCTGCAGGTGCCGCGCGGCGGCACGCAACGGAGCCAGTATTTCAACAACCGCATGCTGGAGCGTTTATTCGAAAAAGCTTCGTCGTTGAAGTTTTTTCTGACAAGAGATAATTTACGGGAAGTGATTGTGCGGCGGTAGGGGCGGGCCGGTGATGTGGCCGAGTCTTTGGAAAGGGCGCTCCGAAGAGTGTTGAGCTCGCCCTGAGAGGTTTTCAGCTAGAGCGTAAATTGGCCGGAATCGGCGGACAAAAGCCGGGTTTATCACTACGAATAATATTGAGAAAGGCTGATCCGTGGCGCAAGGGGCAATCTCCGACGAAATCAATCGGCATCTCGAGGCGGCTCTGACGCTCTCGAGGCTCCACTTCGTTCGCCAACTGGTTAGTGAAGCTGAGCTTTGCATCGAATTTGGTCAAGTAAGTGCGGCGGCCATACTCGCCGGAATCGTGCTCGAAGAGCTTTCTTCATTGAAAGAGCTAAGGATGGTTCAAACCCTTGAGCCGAGCCTTCAGGTTTGGCGCGAACTGCGGAACCGCGCAGCCCATCCGGTCACTCACGAGGCGGACGTGGATCGGAAGGCAGTCGCTGCGATGGTGACGGGAATACGAGCACTTCTAGACGAAATCCAGAATCCCGATCCAACGGTTCGGAGTTCCACGCCCTCGGCAAATGCGCTCACCAGCATCCGCGGCAAGTACGCGTTTGTGCCCACTTCGGTCGAAGACTTCTTGAGGCGTAAACGCGAGGACATAGATTTAGAAAATCGCGAATGAATATTGTCCTCGACGCCTCCGCGATGATAGCCTTCCTCCGAGGCGAACCGGGCGCCGACGTTGTCTTGGATCAGATGACGAATCCGGAATGCAAGGCATTAGCACACGCTTTGAATCTCTGCGAGATTTACTATGACTTTGCCCGTGCAAGCGGGGAGCCCGTAGCAGCGGACGCGCTGAATGATCTTCTGGCGCTTGGAATTACGGAACGCAATGACATGCACGGTGCTTTTTGGCGTGCTATGGGCCGGCTTAAGCCAATTATAGGCGGGTTTCTCTGGCGGATTGTGCCGCCCTGGCACTCGCGATAGATTTAAACGCGACTTTGCTGACAGCCGATCGTCACGAACTGGAGCCACTACATGCAGCAGGGATCTGCAAGCTCGCGTTCATTCGATAGTTTTGCGGTTTTACGTGAGCTAGCCCAGAGTTTCCCCTGCCCAAGGACTCAATGATATGTTGCTTTGGTGCGTTTCCTACTGCTGTTTGCCGTACTCGCCACCGCGTGCTTCTGTGCCGCGCCGATGGGATGGAACTCCTGGAATAGTTTTGCCAATATCGTCAACTCCCACATCGTTCAGCAGCAGGCCAAAGCTCTCGCCTCAAACGGGATGAAAGAAGCCGGCTACGAGTACGTCGTGATAGACGAAGGCTGGTGGCTGGGCGAGCGCGACAGCGCGGGCAACATCGTCGTGAATCCGAAGCAGTGGCCCGCCCTCAAGCCCGGCCAGAAAGACGGCGATATGGCCAATATCGCCGACTACATTCACAGCCTGGGGCTGAAGGCCGGCATCTACACGGATGCGGGCCGCGATGGTTGCAGCATGTACCCCGATTCCGGCCCGAAGTACATGCATACCGGCAGCGAAGGGCATTATGAACAAGATTTTCTGCAGTTCTCCAAATGGGGCTTCGATTACGTCAAGGTGGACTGGTGCGGTGGCGCGAAGGAGCAGCGTTCCGGCGCGGTGCAGTACGCAGAAGTGGCCCGCGCCATCCAACGCGCAGAAAAGATAACAGGGCGTCCCCTGTTCTTCTCCATCTGCGAGTGGGGCAGCCAGAATCCCTGGTTCTGGGCTCCGGGCGTCGGCGACATCGAAAGCGCCATCTGGCGTACGGGCGGCGATATCATTCCTCCGGTTGTCGAGAGCCTGCATGATCCCAAGCACGAGAAGCGCGTAATTACCCTCAAGAACGTGCTTGACTCGTTCGATGCCGGAATCCATCCGGAAGCACAACACACCGGTTACTACAACGATTTGGACATGATGGTCATGGGCATGCGCGGCATGACCAATGCGATGGACCGCATCCACATGGGACTGTGGGCTATTTCGAGCGCGCCGCTGATGGTAGGTTCCGACCTGACGCGGCTTTCTCCGGAATCCTTGTCGCTGCTGAAGAACGCGGAAGCGCTCGCAATTCACAACGATCCATACGGCCTGCAGGCCATCAAACTCGCCGAACCGGCTCCCGGCGTTGAGATTTGGGCAAAGCCTATGGCCGCCGCCGGAAAACGTGCCGTCGCGATTCTGAACCGAACGGAGAAGCCCGCGAATGTGACGATTGATTGGAGCAAGCTCGGTCTGGATGGGAATCCCCGGTCCTTGCGCGATGTATGGAACCGGCGTGATCTCTCCGCGTCTGACGCCATGTTTTCTGTACCGGCACAGGATCTGCTGCTGCTTATCGTGGACGGCAAAGACAAGGAGCCGGCCGAGTATGTCGCAGAAGGATTGGAGATCAGCGGGATTCAAGCAACCCACGCCCCAACCTTCGCCCGGTTGCAATACACGAATACTTCCGGTCACGTCGCAGTGGTCCGTGTGAAAAGCACCTCGGGCGTTCACACTGCGCTTGCTCTCCCTTCGACGAAGGGATCGGACACCGGCGCGGTTGGGCTTATCTTGCCGAAGGGAACCGCTGACCTTTCGTTCGAAACACAACCAGGAACTATTCGGAAAGTCGCCGTTTACTCCTGGTAACGCTCCTCGCCTCTACAATGAAAAGTTCAAGGAGCTTTCTCATTGGGATTAGAAGACGAGCTATTGCGCCAGCGTCATGAGCGGCTGGCGCAGATCGAGCAGTTAGGGTTCAAGCCCTACGGCCATCGCTTCGAACAGAGCCACACCATTCCGCAAATCCTCTCCGAATACGGCGCGAAGACCGCGGAAGAACTGGCAAATCACGTCAACGTGCAGATCGCCGGGCGCATTCAAACCGTCCGCCGCATGGGCAAAGCCGGATTTCTGCACCTGCTCGAAAATGGCGAAAAGCTCCAAGTTTACGTCAAGAAAGACGCAGTCAACGAGGCGAATTACAAGCTCTACGAGATTCTCGATATCGGCGACATCATCGGCGTCCGCGGCTATCTCTTTCGCACCAAAACGGGCGAGCTCACGGTGCATGCCGAAGAACTCTTTTTCCTCTCGAAGATCATGCTGGCGTTGCCGGAAAAATGGCACGGCCTGGAGGACGTCGAAACTCGTTATCGCCAGCGCTATCTCGATCTGATTGCCAACCCCGAAGTCCGCAAAACGTTCGTCACGCGCTCGAAAATAATCGCTTCTTTGCGCCGGCAACTCGATGCGCGCGGATTTCTGGAAGTGGAAACGCCCATGATGCAGCCGCTGTATGGCGGGGCGGCGGCGCGGCCGTTCATCACGCATCACAATACGCTCGACCTCAACCTGTATTTGCGAATCGCCCCGGAGCTTTACCTGAAGCGGCTGCTCGTAGGCGGAATCGAGCGTGTTTACGAAATAAATCGCAATTTTCGTAACGAGGGCATCTCCACGCAGCACAACCCGGAGTTCACGATGCTCGAGTTCTATCAGGCGTACACCGATTACCGCGGCATGATGGATCTTTCGGTGGAGCTTCTGTGCCAGACTGCCATCGATGCAACCGGATCGGCCAAGATTACCTACGACAGCCGGAGTATCGACTTCGACAACTTCCGGAAATTCTCGATGCGCGAAGCTGTGGCCGAATTTTGGCCCGGAAACGATAAGCCCTCACTCGACAACGTGAAAGATCCGGAATGGCTGCGGCGCCACTCCGAGGAGCCAACGCCCGGGACTGCGCTTGTCGATTTATTCGAGCAGCACATCGAAGATCAACTCACGCAGCCCACCATTATTTACGACTTTCCCGTCGAGATCTCGCCTCTGTCGAAAAACAAACCGGATGAGCCGGAGTTCGTCGAACGATTCGAGATCTATGCGGCGGGCATGGAGATCGCGAACGCGTTCACCGAGCTGAACGATCCACAGGAGCAGCGCAGGCGCTTCGAGCAACAGCTTGCGCGCAAACTGGGAGGAGATCAGGAAGCGCACTTAATGGACGAAGACTACATCCGGGCGCTCTGCTACGGCATGCCGCCGGCCGGAGGAGAAGGAATCGGAATTGACAGGCTGACCATGCTTCTGACCGGCTCGAAATCGATTCGCGATGTCATTCTGTTCCCGCTGATGCGGCCGGAAGACGAAATCTGCCTGGTGGACCGGCTGAGAGAACTGGCGCCCTAGCGTGACATGTCCCGCTTCGAATGGATGGTGGCTCTCCGCTATCTGAGAGCCAAGCGAAAACAAACCGTGATTTCGGTGATCACGGTAATCTCGATTCTCGGCGTTGCGGCGGGTGTCACCGCGCTGATTGTCGCGCTCGCCGTGAACAACGGCTTCCAAAGCACTCTACAAGCCAGCCTTCTGTCCGCCACTGCGCACGTCAGCATCGAGCAGCGCAATCCCGATTTCGGCATCGAGCACTGGGAGCAGCTCATCCCGAAGTTGCGCCGGCTCAAACACGTCATCAGCGCGAGTCCGGGACTCTATGGACAGGTGAATCTCCGGGGCCCATTAGTAGGCACAGGAGCCGTGCTGAAAGGCGTCCTGCTGGGGCGCGGCGCTCCGGTTCCGGACATGCTGCGCCATTTGAAAGCGGGTTCGCTTGACGACTTTCAAAACGGGGACGGAGAGAACTGCATCATTCTAGGCTCGGGGTTGGCAAAACAAACTGGCGTCGAGGTCAATAGTCCCGTCACTGTGATCGGAAATCAACTCACTCCGTTCGGGTTTGGCCCGAGTCTGTTCCACTTTCGCGTCGTGGGCATTTTCGAGTCGGGCTTATATGACCTGGATTCCATGTGGGCGTTTACGTCCCTGCGCGATGACCAGCGGGTGCTCGGTTTGAACGATGTGGTCAACACGATCGAGCTCCGGCTGGACGATATCTTTCAGGCCCGCGAAGTGGCGCAAGCGGCCGAAAAGATCATCGGACCGAATCTGATTGCGAAAACCTGGATGGAGCAAAACCGGTCGCTGCTGAATGCGTTGAAGCTCGAAAAAATTGTCAGTGTCATTACCGTCGGCCTGATCGAGCTGGTAGCGGCGTTGAACATTCTGGTTGTGCTCGTAATGCTGGTGATGGAGAAGCACCGTGATGTCGCGATTCTCATGTCCATGGGCGCGCGGCGGCAGCAGATCCAGCGCATTTTTGTGCTGCAGGGCCTGATCATCGGCGGACTGGGCTGCGCGATCGGGCTGGCGGTCGGATATACCGCCACAAATATTCTCAATTACTATCGCTGGCCCAAACTCGATGAGCAGATTTACGCGATCAGCTATGTCCCCTTCCAGAATCACTGGACTGACGGCATCTGGGTGGCCGGGCTCGCGCTGCTGACCAGCTTAATTGCTACTCTGCATCCGTCGCGGAGCGCTTCTCGCATTGCGCCCGCCGAAGCCCTCCGCTACGAATGAGAACTCGCAGGCTTGTTTCCTACTCTCCTTAAGGAGAAGACCGTGACGCGCAGTGCCCACATTGCAGCTCTTGCCCTTCTGAGCGCCTCCGCGGCCTTTTCGCAGACAAACAACTCCTCACCCGCCAGCGCGCCGCCCGCATCCAGCGCACCGGCAAATACGCCTCAAGCGGCCATCCAAGCCTCCGTGCAGAAGCAGAAAACATCGGTACAGTCGCAGACCGCGAGCGTACGTCAGGCGTCGCGGACTCCCGATAAGCCCTTAACCGCCGACGAATTCATAGCGCCCATGGAGGGCTCTGCGGACGATTTCATTTCGCCCCTCGTCCCGCCGCCTCCGCCCAAAACGCCGGATTGCCCCTCGCTCCCCGCATCCGATGTCGACACGCTGGTGAATGCAGCCGCCCAGAAGCACAGCCTCAAACCCACGCTGCTTCGCGCCGTGATGAAACAGGAGTCCGGCTTTCTGCCCTGCGCCGTCTCGGTGAAAGGCGCGCAAGGACTCATGCAACTCATGCCCGATACCGCCGCGCAGTTCCAGGTTTCCGACCCGTTCGACCCGAAGCAGAACGTGGATGCCGGGGCTGCCTTTCTGAAGCAATTGCTCGACAAGTACAAAGGCGATCTGAGCCTGGCGCTCGGAGCATACAATGCCGGCGCAAACAGCGTCGACGCCAGCGGCGGAGTTCCGAACATCGAGGAAACGAAGAACTACATAGCCAGTATTCTTGCGGATCTGGGCCAAGCCCCGGCGCAGCCCGTAGCGCCTCAGAACCCCGCACGTAAGTAAGTGGTTCTCACATTTGACTTCCATAACGGAAGTGCACTAAATTTGTTTAATGTTCCACGCTGAACTGTTAAAACCGCAGCAAAAGGAGAAGACGTTATGAGCGCTGCAACCAGCCCAGCACCCCTCCCGTTGTTTGAAGAAGGCAAGCAATATTGGGAGCAACTGATTTCAGAATGCAAACGCCAGGCGGCGGATATCAACTCCGCCATCTGCCAGCGTGGACTGTCGGACTGCGACGGTATTCAATGCGAGTCCGGAGCGGATTTGCACATCATGCGGTCGTCTGTACCCTCCACCGAGATTCAGGCGCGCATCGAATTTCGGCCGTGGGGCCCCGTTATCAGCGGATTCATCACCGGGCATGAAGCCGAAGACCTCAACTTCTTTCCCGAGGAGTTTGAGATCTCGATCGCCAGGGATCTGGACGGGACCGTGGTCGCGATCTTCGATGAAGGGCGCAGTCTTTCGCCGCAGGAGCTTGCAGCCTATTTGACGCAGCATTTCCGGCGCTGCTTCCCAGGCATCTCGCTCCCCTGCCCGAATTAGCAGAGCAAAATTATAACCGATAGCCGCTCTGTGTGGCATGTGGCGTTAAAACTCCTCCGGGCGTGATATACTCCCGCGCTAGGTACACACTACATGCGAAGAGCGAAGTGGGCGCTGATTTCGGCCGTTATACCGGCTGCATTTATTACGATGACCGGGTGCGCCGGTTCACCGCACGATCCGAACGAAAAGTACATCATGGTGGTCGACAACTCCAAGATCCCGTACTTTCAGACCGCTGCGAAGGGACTTTTCCAGGCGACCTCCGAGATGAAAGTCCGGGGTGAGGTACAAGGCCCCGACGGCCACGATCCCAAGGGGGAGCACGAGGCCTTCCAGCGGGCAATCGCCGAGAAACCCTCCGGGATTCTCGTCTCGGTAACCGACGCGAGCCTTCTGACTCCGGATATCAACTCCGCGCTATCGCAAGGCATCCCTGTACTGACCATCGACTCCGACGCTCCAGATAGTCAGCGGCTGTTTTTTGTAGGAACAGACAACTACAACGCCGGAATGGCGGGCGGGAAGATGACGGCCAAGCTGCTCAACGGCAAAGGCAACGTCGTCGTATTCACGATTCCGACGCAGGGCAATTTGAAAGACCGTCTGCAAGGCTATGAGACGGCCTTTGCGGATACGGGCATCAAGATCACCCAAGTCGTGGACATGAACGGCAACTCGGATATCGCCTTCGATACCGCCAAAAAACTTTTGGACAGTAAGGCAAAGGTGGATGCGTTTGTTTGCCTGGAGGCTCTGTCGTGTCCGGCGGTCGCCGACGTGGTAAACCGGAGCGGTATGAGCGGCAAAGTAGTAATCGTGGCGATGGACACCGATCCGGGAACTGTTGACTGGATCAACAAGGGCGTCATCTCCGCCACCATTGCGCAAAAGCCGTGGACGATGGCGTATTACGGAACGAAGCTGGTGGATGACCTGCACCATCACCCGCCGAAACCGCTGGCCAACAACTGGGCCCAGAACGTGACCTCGCCCATTCCAACATTTGTCGACACTGGTTCCTTTATCGTGAACAAAGGGAACGTAGGCAGCGTCACGGCGAGCCAAAGCTCCGGCGGAACGGGCCAATAAAGCGTTCAGCGTTCAGCTCTCAGCGTTCAGCTCATCACTGATGGCTGAAAGCTGATGGCTGAAAGCTGACGGTAAAAGCTGATGGCTGAAAGCTCTTACCCCAGCGGCACAACCAGAAACGGTTTTGTCGTGGGCGCGCTTGATCCCTGGCGCGGTTCCACACTCACCGCTACAGCGGCAATTTCCGCTGGATTTACCGGTACCGGAGAAACATTCACCGAATCGCCGCGCGCATTTGGTTGAAACAGGCCTGCCGGTCGCGGCGCACCGCTGGTGGGAACCAGCCACAGTTCGTAGGTGCGGTCCGTAGCGAGCGCGGGTAACTGCGAGCCGACGAATACCAAGCCTCGGTTGCGGTTCACGAATACCCGCCCATGCGGCGTGTCCGCCCGCCCGAATTGAACCGTTCGCGTATCCGACCGGCTCAAAATTTCCAAGGCGGACCGCAGCTCATTGCGTTCCCGCGTGAGCCCGTTCATTCGATCTTCGAGCGCGTGAACCTGTCCTCCGGACCAAATCGAGAACGCAAGCAGCACGGCGCAAGCCGCGCTCAATCCCACGACCGCAAACAACCAGCCGCGCGAGCGCTGAGTCCCTCCGCCGATCGCCAGCACCCGCTGGCGCAAGCTCTTGGATGGTGTTTTTGGCTCTGCAATACCGGCCATCGCGGCCGCGAGCACGGTTGCTTCCTGGAGCCGCCCCCAGCAGTATTCGCACTGGTCCGCGAGATGGCGCTCAATTTCGGCCGCAAGCTCCGGCTCCAAAGTACCAAGCGCATAGAGCTCATACAGCTCATTCATCTCCGGGTGTGTCATTTGCCGGCGCCCCGTTTCGCCACATTGCGCAAGCGCTCTAATCCCGACCGCATCCAGCTTTTCACGGTCCCCAGCGGCTCGTTGAGCTTTTGCGCAATCTCGGACTGCGAACAGCCCTCGAAATACGCCAGCTCCAGAACTCGCTTCTGATCGCCCGACAGATTGGAAAATGCCTCCTTTACCGCCCGCGCTCTGTCAATCGCGGACTCTGCTTCTTCCGTTCTATACGAAAAGCAGGGGTGATCCGTCTGCTCGATGGATCGCAATCTGGTACTAAAACGAGCTTGCGCGGAACGCATGTGGTCGATTGCCATGTGGCGCGCAATGGAGAGAATCCACACACCCAGAGCTCCGCGCTCAGCGTTGAATTCGCTCGCATGGCTCCAGACGCGCAGAAACAACTCCTGCACCAGATCCTCGGCCGTACCTTCGTCACGTGTAATACGAACAAACAACGAGTAAGCAAGCTGGCCGTAGCGATCATAGACGGCTACCAATGCGTCGGGATCCCTGGCCTGGAGTTTTCTGATTAATTCCGCATCGGCGCTACCTGGCATCTGTCAGTCAGTAGACTACTCGTCGCGCGAAACTCATTCTGATAGCTTGACCTTCCCAAGTACCTCCGGTTTAGTGGAAGCCCGCTTAATTACCAGCTTCTCATCCAATAGCCTTAGCAACTCCGTATACGCGAGTGAGCAAGGAAAATAGGCAACCAGCCTAGGAGGAGCATATAGATGAAATTTAGAAGTAGTCTCGTTTGCGGTGTTGGCACCCTGTTACTCAGCGCCGCGGGCGCCTACAATGTCCAGGCCGCTTCCGTTTCCATGGTGAATTTGGGAACGGTGTCCAACTCAGCGACCGATACCGGAATACTGCCGAATCAGGCCCAGGTCGTTGAGGAAACGTTCACTCTATCATCAACGGCCGGCATCACTGCATTTACCACCTCGTACGGCGGCGGAAACAATCTCAACGGAACCACGGCCGGCGCTGGAGGCTTCCAGCCGTCGCTGATTCTGTTTAACAGCAGCGGGAACTATGTGATGGGCGAAACGTATCCATCTCCGGTCGCCCATACCGATCCGACCACGCACTGGGCGCTGGATGCCTATCTCTCCAGTTCGGGCCTTCCAGCCGGTACGTACACCATTGCGCTGGCGGACTGGCTGAACCAGCAATCTCCATCCGCCACGAATTTGTCGGATGGTTTCACTGACAATCTCGGATCTGGCGGAAGCACATTTGTGGATGCGCAAGGCAACATGCGCAGCGCGAATTATGCTTTTAATCTTTCGGTCTCACCCGCCGCCCCGCCCGCCGCTACGCCGGAGCCCGCAACTCTCTGGCTTGTGATTCCCGCGCTCGCAGCCGCGTTTGTTTACGGGCGCAAGCGCCGTTCCCGTCTGGTTTAGCTAAAACTTCTGGAGCAATCATGACAAATCAAAATCTTATTTCAGACATTATCGAGAAATCCCCGAATCGACGTAGCCTGCTCAAGACACTCGGCCTCGCAAGCGCGGCGGCCGGCGCTGCATTCACCGGCGTGAACGTCCTGAAAGCACAGTCCTCCACTCCTTCCGTGGTGGATGTCCTGCAGTTTGCTCTTAACCTCGAGTACCTGGAAGCCGAGTTCTACACGGTCGCCACTATGGGCAAGACAATCGATCAGGTGGGTATCGGTATCGATGGGTCCGGCACGCCCGGCGCCACAACCGGCGGCAACGCCGTGAACTTCTCGAACAATCTCGTTTTCACGGGTCAGATCGCCGCGGAAATCGGCGCCGATGAACGGGCTCACGTTACGCTGATCCGCGGCGCGCTCAACGCCGCGGGGATCATGCCGGTCGCGAAGCCTGCGATCAATCTGAACGCGCTCGGAATCGGCTTCGCCAATGAGGCCAGCTTCCTCACGCTTGCTCGTATATTTGAGGACATCGGAGTCAGCGCCTACTCTTACGCGGCGGGAGTCCCAACGGTCGCAAACAGTCCTTATATCGGTACCGCTGCGCGTATTCTGGCTGCCGAGGCGGAACACGTGGGTAGTATCCGCCTGCAAGTCGCGCGTTTAGCTGTGGGAACCTCTGCGCTCGATTCGGTGGATATTATTCCGCCTCCCTCCGGTACGCACTTCCTTTCAGTTGATGAGAGCACCGGGTTGGTCGCGGCCCGCAGTCCGGGGCAAGTTCTGTTTCTTGCCTATGGCGGAGCGGCGAATGCGACGTCCGGCGGCTTTTATCCACAGGGCGTGAACGGCGCCATCAACATGTCGAGCGCTTCCGCGGCTTGAAGGCAGAACCGCGCGCCTAAGCAAGGGGTCTCTACTTCTTGAAATTCTGTATATACGAATCGTGGGGTAATCCCTGCCCCACGGCCTTTCTCCGCAGCTTGGCTGCTTCCTCGCGGTTCATCTGTCCGCCGATCACAACCAGATAGGGACCGCCGTTGTCTTTCGGCGCGAACACTTCGGCGCCCAGGCCCGCGTGTTTCTGATTGATGGATTGCGCCATCTTCTGTGCATCCGCCTCGTGATTGTAGGTGTAGAGCACCACGCGCCAGACGGAGCCTTTTACTCCACCGCTGCTCGCGCTGTTCGCCGGACGCGCGGCGGCCGGTGGCGGAGTACGCTGCGGCTCCGTACGAGTCACCGGCGCTGCCGGCGAGTTCTTTGGCGCCGCGTTCGTGCCATCGGGTGATAGCGTTTGCGTCGGCCACGCCCTTCGTGTTGCGGTCTGCGGTGCAGGCGGTGTGGGTCCCACGGTAATTCTCCGCCGGGGATGGGCCAGCCAGATAAACAGCAGAACCGCGAGCGCCGCGACCGCGACGTAGATCCAGGCTCGCGGCTTTCGTTCTTCTGCATCGCGCGGCGACGGTCGCGGTGGAACGACAATTGGTTTCGGCCGTGCCGCGGGCGGCGTATTTGCGATGGGGGCAGTTCTTCCGTTGGGGCTCGGCCTGACGGGTGTGCTTGCACTCACCGTCACCGGCCTCGGCTTTGCTTCGCGAATCGGCGCGGGCGCGCTTTTGTAGAGATTATTGACTTCTTCCAGCTTGCACCTGGTCTGAGGGTCGGCATCCAAACATCGCGGCAAAACTCGGGCGAATGCCCCGGACAGTTTTTCGGCTTGCTGCGCGCACTCGGTGCCGCATTCCTTCTGCGTCAGCGCCTGAAATATAGTGGCTCCCAGACACCACACGTCCGCGGCCGGAGTGACGTTTTTGCCTGCTTGCTCGGGTGCGGCATACTTCGGCTTAATGATATCCACGGGAGGCGGCGTGTTAATACGGCGCAGACATTCCGTCGAAAGCAGAATCGAATCGCCAATGGCCAGTACCTGTTCGGGCGAAAGGCATCCATGCACGAATCCATGCCCATGCAGATGCTCGAGCGCGCGCGTCAGGCTGAGCATCACTTCAGCCGCTTCGTCATTCGTCAGCGCGCGTTCCCGCAACACGCCCGCCAGATTTTCGTCCGGACGCGCCAGCACAACGTAAATCAATTCGCTTCCGTCAATCTGGGTCCGTCCGATGGCCTGCGGGGAACTGAGATTCGGATGCGCCAGCGACTTCGCAGCCTCCCAAAGGGAAAGCTGCTCGTTGGCAGCTTCACCCTGCACCTTGAATAACTTGACGAGCGCTTTTCGCGAGTAATCGCCCAGGACGCGCAGCTTGAAAGTGGCCGCTCCCGGATCTGCCCCGAGAATCTCGGTTAGCTCGTATCCACCCTCGAGCATTGTGCCCTGCAGGCTGCCCCAGTTCGGATCCGTGGTTATGGTTTCAATCGACATCATGCGCAGGAGATTGCGAGCATCCTTTATCAGCTTACCCGGCGTCTATCTCCGCACTATAGCATCGGGAGGAACGTTCACTTTGAGGCGTGCTTTCAACGACTTGCGATGGAGAATGAAAAGTGTTTATAGCCGAATCAATGCATGTTTGGCTTTTATTCTAACTCATCACCGGGCATGGCAGGTTTTCCACGGCCAGCACGTCTTAAGATGTTTTTCGCCTTCCCAATATTGCCTCGCTGCCCACGTTCACGGAAGTAGTCTTCCGTTCGAAGGGCGGAAAGCTTTTCGGCAACCGCAACGTTTATGAACTGGTTCAAAGCGACGCCTTCGGCCTCCGCCACCCGCCGCGCCTCCTCCAGCAAGGAAGTTTGTAAACGGAGTGATACGTTACTCTTTCTCATTTCATCCTCGTATTTCACTCCAAAGCTCCCGTGGGCTCTCCACGCGAATGCCAAACAGTGCCGCAGCAGCGGCAAGGTGTCGAGCGTTGAAAGTAACTAATCGATCAGCTCCGCCATTTACTGCTGTCTCCAGCACCATCTCATCAGCAGGATCTTTCAGTTGCGGACGCCATAGAAATCGCAGATACACCGGAACAATCATACGTGCCAGTGCGTCCCGGAGTTCACCTATGTCCCGGGCAGTCAAATCAGCAGCAGCCAAATGCTCAGGTCTAGTCAATACTGCTTCATACTCGATCATCAGAGGAACTGAAGCCAGCAACTGAATTCGGCCATCCAAGGCGTTAAGCAAAATTTGCCTTGACGCGCCCCGATCACTTCGCAGAGCAGCCACCATCACGTCCGTATCGAGCACAATCAGCACGTGGGGCTGAAATAAATGATATCACATGCAATATCGCTACGCCCGCTTCCCCACTTCCCGCATCAGCCAAACCTTCGCCAGCTTCCAATCGCGCATCACCGTTTGCGGAGAGACTTTGAGAATTTCCGCGGTCTCCTCCACACTGAACCCGCCGAAGAACCGTAGCTCAATCACTCGCGCTTTTCTCGGGTCGAATTGCTCCAACGCCGTCAGCGCATCGTCAATCGCAATCAACTCGTTTCCTCGTTTGCACGAGACATCCGCGACTTCATCGAGGTTTATCGCTGAAGAATGCGCAAATTTCTGCGCTTGGCCGCCTCGTTTGCCGGCGTTTCGGGCGCGCGCCGCATCCACCAGAATGCGCCGCATGATTTGCGCGGCCGCCGCGAAAAAATGGACACGATCCTTCCAGCTCACGGTTCCCGCATCCACCAGCCGCAGGTACGCCTCGTTGACCAGCGCGGTAGTCTGCAGTGTGTTGCCGGGGCGCTCGCGCCGCATTTGCATCCGTGCATTGCGGCGAAGCTCTTCGTAAACCAGCGGAGCCAGCCGGTCGAGCGCGGCCGGATCGCCCCCTTCCCAGGCTTTCAGCAAAACGGTGATTTCCGTCGGCCGCTCTTTCACTGGAGGCTCCCTCGCAAATAATTCTTTTCCGCCATTGTAGTTCTTTGTCGCCGCTTCCGCTTACCCGGACGGAGGCGGAGAATGACAAAGGCTCTCGTAATCCCTGCGGCGCTGCTTCTGATCGGAGCAGCGGCCGCCGGCCAGGACGGAACGGCTGCGCTTCCATCCATAACGGTGCGCGTGTACCTGCGTTCCAGTGTTCCGGGGCCCATCATAGGGTTAGCGAAACTCATCGCCCGCGACATGTTCGCGCAAGCCGGCCTGCGCCTCAATTGGTGGACGCGCCGGCAACCTCCTAATCCGGCCGACCAAGTCATCACGATCGACATCACTTCGCCAACGCCGGAGACTTTGCATCGCGGCGCCCTGGCCTATGCGCTGCCGTACGAAGGCATCCACATCCGGGTGTTTTATGACCGGCTCGAGAGGCTGGCGAACGGCCGCGCCATATTACCCTCGCTTCTGGCGCATGTACTCGTCCACGAGATCGCTCACATTCTGGAAGGTATCAGCCGGCATTCGGACGAGGGCGTCATGAAGGCCCGTTGGACGCTGCAAGATTTGCGCGAAATGGCGCGCAAGCCGCTTCCGTTCGAGCGCCGCGACCTGGAGTTGATTCATTTAGGCTTGATGCGTCTCCCTACTTAGCCTTCACCAAAACCGAAACTCGCGTCTTCTCCCATTCCAATACCAGGTCGGCGCTGTCCCCGTTCTTTTTGTCCCACGAAATCGTGAATTGTTCAACCGGCTGCGAGAGCGACGTTTTTTGCATGTTTACGCGGGCCAGATCCTGGCTTTCGTCGTATTCCGTTCCCCACTGTCCGGTCTGCTTGTTGATGATTAGTTTCCACTGGCTCGCAGTGGGCAATGTCCACAACGTATATTTACCGGCTGGCACATTGGTTCCACCGATATTCAGATCCACCGGGGTGGTGAGCGTAGTGGCTTCGTTCGCCCCGGTGCGCCACACTTGGCCATAGGGCACCAGTCCGCCCATGATCTTTCGGCCGCGCATCGAAGGTCTGCTGTAGCTGATACTAATTTGCTGGCCCTTGAGCGTGACGTTCGCCGTGGCAGGCGGACTGGGCATATTGTTCTGTGCTGCCGAAATACCCGCCAGAAGCATCATTGCCATGAAGATTCGCATTGCTGTTTCCTTTCCCGTTCAATTATGGAGCAATCTACCAGCATGCCCGCAAGAGCGTTCAGAGCCGAACCCTGCAAAGGAACTAAGTCTCTGATTTCAAGCCGAATAAAAAACCTCCGAATTGTGTCAATACCCCTTTTCGCGGCCCTTCAAATTTCGTTTCGCAATTTTGTGGAGTAGGCCTTTGGCCTGCGCTCTTTGCTTCACGCCACCCGTGCCAGGAACACCCTTGGTGCCGTCTGTGGGACTAAGTGTTTCAACCCTGGCAAGTACGACAGCATCAGGCTGTGCGCGCGGGCAAGATCCAGCGTGAAGCCGCCGTCCAGGCCCACCGCCGTCCCCACGTGCTGGAATTGCATTACGGCCGGCGGAAGGTGCGGAACGATGTCCCAGCGGTTCACCATCCGATAGCACGCCGGAATCGTCTTATCGAACTCTTCGGCAAAGAGGGACAGCGCTCCTCTGTCCGGACCCGCGGCCCGTGGACCCGCGAAGGAATGTACTTCCGGCGGATTGCCTTGCGCGGCGTTCCTCGCAATGTCGGGCGCGCTCAGAACGCTCAGCGCCGCGCCCAGGCTGTGCCCGATAATGACGGTCCGGCTGCGCGCTCCGCAAACAGACAATCCCGCCTTGACGCTCGCGATGGTCGTATCGTAGATCTTCTGAAACCCGTCATGCACCGTTCCGAATCCCGCTACCGGCTGATACGGCACATGCTCCGCGTCGAAATCCTTCAGCCACTCCTCGGCGCGCTGCGTTCCCCGAAAGACGACCGCCACCGTATCGCCGTTCTTGGCGATGATCCCAAACGTATGGGGCTTTTTCACGTCCAGTAACATGGCGCGAAACAGTATCTGCTGGCTGGGCTTCGCTTGCGCGATGTGTGCGGCGATCTTACCGGTATCCGCGGTAATCTCCGCGACTTTGGTATAGCCGTCCGGAAGCTTCAGCGGGATGTCGTTGGCCGCATCGTAAGCCGCCTCAGCCAGCGGCAGTGCTACGGTGAGTTCAAAATCCGGATTAAAGGGGGAAGCCATCATGATCCTCGACTATCACATTTTCCCGAGACAGATTAGTAGTTTCGATCGCAACATCGATTGAACCGGGAACCGGACCGCAGCCGCTTCCGTATTCGAAGTGGATGACTTCGTAAATGTGGAAAAACTTGCGTCTCGCTGTCCGCCAGCTTCGAAAAAGTCCGGCGTTTACGGTTACCGTCGTGGCAACCCTCGCGCTTTGCATCGGCGCGAACACCGCGATCTATAGCGTCGTCGACGAACTCTTCTTCCGGCCGCTCCCATACCCGCAGCCTGATCGTCTGGTGATGCTGGCTCGCATCTTCCATCGAAGCGGCGTTTCCAGTGCTCCCAACACAGGTCAGACCGGCCAGATTTGGGAACTCGTGCGCGATCACGCCTCGCTGCTCGATAGCGCTGTTTACAGCGACGGCTCTTCCGGCGTGAATCTCTTTGCTGCCGGCCACGTCGAGTATGTGCAGCAACAGCGCGTCGGCGCCAACTTCTTTCACGTCCTCGGCATTTCACCGCTCGCCGGCCGCGAGTTTACCCGTCACGAGAATGTTCCCGGCGGCCCGCCACTCGTCATTCTGAGCTACGGGCTTTGGCAGAGCCTCTTCCATGGCAATTCACAGATTCTTGGCCGTACAATCGACCTGCGCGGCGCGCCTTTCACCGTGGTCGGCATTATGCCTCCGCATTTCCGAACGGATGTGCGGGCCGACCTCTGGACGCCTTTGTATCCATCCACCAGCGGCGAGGGCGGCGGATCCAATTACACCATCGTCGCTCGCCTCAAGCCCGGAGTGACTCTTGCCGCAGCCAATGCACAACTGCACTCCATCACCGGGCCGCTGATCCGCAATTTAGAAAAGGGAATGCCGCAAGACATTTCGCTCGAAGTGGATGCCATTCCACTGCAAGTGGGCGAGACCATAGATATTCGTTCCAAAGTCGAAATCATTTGGGGCGCGGCTGGGCTGGTGCTGCTCATCGGGTGCGTGAATATCGCGGGCATTTTCCTGACCCGTTCTGTCACGCGGACGCGCGAGATCGCCACGCGCATCGCTCTCGGCGCAAGCCGTTCCACTGTAGTCTGGCAGCTTCTCTCTGAGGCGGGTTTACTGGCGCTCTTCGGCGGGTTGCTTGGCCTGCTTTTCGGCCAACTTGCGCTAAAGGGCCTCCTCGCGCTGAATCCGGGTCAGTTTCAAATCTGGGCTCCTGTGCATCTCGATTTGAGAATCGCGGCAATTATGCTTGGCGTTTCTCTCACCACCAGCCTGCTGTTCGGCCTTTTCCCTGCATTCGAAGCCACCGCCGTCGATCTGCGCCCTGCGCTCGCGGAAGGCGGAGCCGGTGCCATTGGCAGCCGCCGTCAATGGAAACGGCAGATTCTCGTATTCGCGGAAGTAGCCCTGGGCGTGGTACTGGTCCTGGCCGCAGGTCTGCTCATTCGAACGTTTCAGAACCTTGCCGGACTGGATCCCGGGTTCAATCCGCAGCATTTAATGACCGCCTCGCTTTCTCTCGACGATGCCCGTTATAAAACTTCCGCGGCCGGAGCTCGCCTGTTCCGCGAAACGCTTGATCGAATCCGCGCGATCCCCGGCGTAGAGTCCGCGACAGTCGCGCTCAATCTCCCGTACAGCCACGCGCTGAATACGAATGTCGGGAGCATCTCCGGACATCAGATCACGCGTGATAGCGGGCTGGTAGATGAATCCTACGTGGCTTCCGATTACTTCCGCGCGCTCGAAATTCCCCTGCTGCGCGGGCGCGTTCTCGATGAGCGCGACAATGCTCACTCGGCGCGTGTGGCCGTCGTGAACGAAGCCTTCGTGGATCGTTACATCCCACGCGGCGTCGATCCCATTGGAGCCCAAATGACCTTGCTCGGTGAGTCCGAACCCACCGAGATCGTTGGCGTTGTGGGGAACGTGCGGCAGCGGACTGGCTGGGGCAATGATGGGCCGCTTCCAGCCGCGCCCCAACTGTATGTGCCGGCATCCCAAATGAGCGACAAGTTTTTCGAGCTAGTGAATACCTGGTTCTCGCCCAACTGGATCGTGAGGACTCGCGGCGATCTACCCGGTCTTGCTTACGCCATGCGGCGTGCGTTGCAGGCGGTCGATCCGCGCCTGCCGTTCTCGGCCTTTCACAGCATGTCGCAGATACGCGGCGCAGGAATGAGAGAACAACGTTATCAGGCCATTCTGTTCTCTACTTTCGCGGGGCTGGGAATGCTTCTCTCCGCGCTCGGCATCTACGGACTCATCGCGCAATCCGTGGCGCAGCGCACCCGCGAGATGGGCATCCGTCTCGCGCTCGGTGCAACCGTTCGCGATGTCGTCCGCACAGCCGCTGCTCCGGGCATCACACTGGCCCTGGCAGGAATTGCCGCCGGCCTGGTGCTCGCGCTGTTCGCCGTGCGTCTGCTGAAATCGATGCTGTGGGGCGTGGCGCCCACGGATCCTATTACCTGGATCGCCGTACCGATCCTGCTTCTGCTGATCGCCGCCATTGCAAGTCTGCTCCCCGCGCTCCGGCTCGCACGCCTCGACCCCGCGCAAACCCTGCGAATAAACTGAAGATTGCAGTCGGTTCTTTTTCGCCGCCCGTTCGAGGATGAGGATGCTTTGATTGCCGAACTCTGGGAGCGTGGCACGCTCGGGATCATCGAAGAGGATGCAGGCCTGCGAGCGTTCTTCGAAGATGATTGCCATCTTGCTGGCCTCCATGGAGAGGTCGTCCTCGAAACCGGCATTCCTCATATCCGCGACAACTGGGATCCGATCCTGATTGGAGAGCGCTTCTTTGTCGCGCCCTCCTGGGTGGAAACGCCCACTCCACCGGGACGCTTCCGCCTGACCATCGATGCGAATAACGTGTTCGGCACCGGACGCCACGAAAGCACGCAATTGATGATCGAGGCCCTGGAGCTGCATCTCCGTAAGGGCGATACGGTCATTGACGTCGGCTGCGGGTCGGGAATTCTGTCTCTTGCCTCCCAAGCGCTGGGCGCGACGCAGGTGTTTAGCTGCGACATTGAACCCGACGCGCACCCGATGTTCATTGGATCTGCCGATGCTATTCGTGACGCTACAGCAGACCTGACCCTGGTCAACATCAGCGCCCGAGTGATCGACACCTTGGTTTTCGAGCTGAACCGGATCACCAGGCCGGATGGCCTGTTGCTGCTGGCCGGTTTTATCGAAGCGAATCCGCCGAAAGGATTCCAACCCGAGAGCGTGATGCAGAAGGGTGAGTGGTTGTGTTGGATTTGCCGTCCACAAACCGCCCACAGACAGCATCGATCGCTCATCCACTCCCGGCAGTGGTGGTAAAACGGCGTCTATTCGTATCGCAGCGCTTCCACGGGGTCCAGGCGCGCCGCTTTACTGGCCGGCCAAATGCCGAAGAAGAGGCCCGTTCCGGCGGACACCAACAAACCTAAAACGGCTGCCCAGAGCGGAACACTCGCAGGCAAACTGGAGAAGATCAACCGACTCAGGAGCGAGATGATCCATCCGAAGATAATCCCGGCCACTCCTCCCATCGCAGTCAGCACAACCGCTTCCAGCAGAAACTGCATGATGATATCGGACTTGCGCGCTCCAATCGCTTTGCGGATACCGATCTCCTTGGTGCGCTCCGTCACCGAAACCAGCATAATGTTCATCACGCCGATGCCGCCCACCAGGAGCCCCACCGAGCTAAGCACAACCATCGTGAGCGCCACCATCGCAGTAATCTGCCGGAAATCGCTCACCATCTGATCCGCCGTCGATAGCGCAAAATCGTCGGGCTTGGTATACGGCACATGCCTGTCGATCCGCAGGATGACTCTGATTTGGTCGATTGCGCGTGACAACTGCCCGTCCATTGCATTGACCACAATCGCCATATCCTTCGTGGCGGGATAATTCTGGCGCATCGTGAAATACGGCAGGAGCACGCGCATATCCTGCTGGCCGAAAAACGACGCGGCGGGCCGGTTCATGGTGCCGATCACCTCGTATTCGTGCCCGTTTACGATGATGGGCTTGCCGATTGGATTGACATTCGCGTACAGGCTCTTCTCGATGTCCGCTCCGATGACTGCAACAGCAGCATGCCGCCGGTTATCTTCATCGGTCAGGAAACGCCCTTCGTGCATATCCACTTGCCCTTCCCGCCCGTACGCCGCCTCGACCCCGATGAAATTCACGCCATACACATCGTTGCCCTTATATCGCGCATTGATTGTCAGCCGGTTACTGGCGAACATCATGGGCGAAACATCGACGCAGACACTGCAGCGTTCCTTTATATCGAGCGCGTTTTCGTAGGTGATATCTTTCCGAGTCCGCTCTTCCTGCGTCGGCGGCGAAGGGCGGCCGGCCGGAAACTTGTAAACAATAATCGAATTCGGGCCGAAGCTGCTCAGAACGGCCGTCACAGAGCTATCGAAGCCGGTGAGGATCGCGCCGACTCCGATAATCGTGCCCGTTCCCATCACCACGCCCAATACAGTCAGGAAAGCGCGCATTTTGTGGGCGCGGATCGTTTCGATAGCAAGGTGAAACGCGCTCAGGAAGGCAAACCAGTTCATCGCTATCGCTCCGCTCGCAACGCTTCAATCGGGTCCAGCTTCGATGCCTGCCGTGCAGGGTAAATTCCGAAGAACAGCCCCACAACGGCCGAAAGCCCAACCCCAATAATGACCGACGTAACCGGCAACGCCATAGGAATCGAAGCGGCGTTGCGAATGATCGCCGAAATCATCCAAGCGATGATCACGCCGATCAGCCCTCCGGTTGCCGCTAAGCTCGCGGATTCCACCAGGAACTGATTCAGAATATCCGCCCTGCGCGCGCCCAGCGATTTGCGAATCCCAATCTCGTGCGTACGCTCCGTTACGGCCGCCAGCATGATGTTCATGATGACGATGCCGCCAACCACCATGAAAACCGATACAATCCCCACCGCGGTTGCTGCGATGGCAGCCGTCAAGCGCTGCCACAGATTCACAAACGAATCCGAAGAGATGACTCCGAAATTATCGTCCTGGCCGGGCCGGAGATGACGCACAACCCGCATCAGCATCGTCACTTCATCCTCGGCTTGCATCAGATGCTCCTGATCGATCGCTTTCGCAACCAGATCGATGCCCTTTTGAGAACCGTAAATCTTGAAATACGTGTCGATCGGCACCATGACGAAATTGTCTTGTGATTGGCCGAAGACGCTGCCAAGCGCTTTAGCCACGCCGACCACTTGGAACGGACGTCCGTCCACTCCAATGATCTTTCCGATAGGATCGCGGTTGGCGAAAAAGCGCGTCCGAATATCGTTACCGATGAACGCCACTGCCGCGTGCCGTCGCATCTCGTTTTCGGTAATGTCTCTCCCGGCATCCACCTGCACATTGTTTAAAGCTGGAATGTTAGAAGTGATGCCCTGGACGCTGACTGTACTGTCGGTCGATTGCCCCTGGAATGAGATTCGTCCATTTCTGGTTGCCATCATGCCGAGCCCTCGCAGAAGCGTCGCATGCTCGCTCACGAACCGGTACTCTTCCGGCCGGATCTCCGGATTCCGCTTCAGCATCAACGCCAGCTTCTTCGGATCTCGCGGGCCGAACCAGTTCATGCGTACGATCCGGAACCCGTCTGCCCCCATGTCCGAGACTTTATCGGCGATATAGAGGTTCATGCCGTGAATCAGCGCGGTGACGGAAATCAGCGTGGTGGTGGCGAGAATGATCCCAAGCAGCGTCAGGAAACTGCGTAACTTGTTCTTATTGAGCGAATCCAGAGCGATTCGCCCGGCTTCCCAAAACGAGGCGCTGGGACGGAACTTTCGCGTGCGGGCCACAGGGTTATTCTAGGCAGACGTAAGATTCTCGATGTTTGTTCCCTGCCGCGCGCCGGGGGCCAAAATGCTCTCGATCCAATCGAGCGCCGTGTAATCTACCCAAAAGCGGGGCTTGCGGCGGGACAGAAATCCGAGATGCCCGCCATGTTCGGTCGCGAGCAGAGTAAGAGCCGGGTTCGACTGGAACGCCGGATGGCCGTACATTTCAAACGGCACCAACGGATCGTCCTTCGCACATATGACGAGTGTCGGAACTCGGATTGCGTCCAGATACCGGATTGCCGATTGAGTCGCGTAGTAATTCGCGGCCGTCCCGAAACCGAAAAGCGGAGCCGTGAAGCGGTCGTCAAATTCCCAAATAGTTCTAATCTGGTCGAGAACGGTAGCAGAGTAAAGATCGGGAGCCAGTCTGCTCTTTCGCCTCACCCGATCGCACAAACGACCCAGAAACCGGCGTGCATAAAGGATATTCGAACGCTTATCGAGACACCGTACACACGCGGCCAAATCAATCGGTGTCGAGATGGCGCAAACACCAGCGAGCAAGTCGGTCTCTCCCAATTCGCCAGCCAGCTTGAGAGCAACATTTCCGCCCAGCGAGAAGCCGACCAGGAAAAGCGGCCCGCGATGCCGGAGCCGCTCTAAAATGATGTGCGTGTCGCCGGTGAGTCCGGAATGATACATGGTCTGGCAGAGCTCTTCGGTGCCGCCGCACGTACGCATATTGACCCGGTGGACGCCAAACCCGCGGAGCAGCGCTTCGTGGGCAAAACTCTGGATGTATCCCGCATTCGCCGAGCCTTCCAGGCCATGCAAAAAGACAATTTGGCCGCGCGCTGGTATTCGCGGCTGATGTTCCAACGCGAGAACGCACGTGTTCGAGTCGATTTCGTATCGCGTGGCAGTTGCGGGAAAGCGCTGAAGGTCGATCTGCCGCGGCCAGAAGTTGCCGGCAATCGTCAGAAGATGCGGATTTCGAAAGAGTGGCTGAAAGTCTCGCCGCAAGTACGATTGTACGGCGGACTACTGCTGTTTTTCGCTCTTCCGGTTGAGGTCTTCGGAAAGAATGATAGCTTCTGCCAGTTCGCGCATCGGCCGCCGCAAGCGCCGGCTTTCGTTCCGTAACCGGAGATAGGCTTCCTCTTCCGTAAGGCTGTGGCGGTGCTGCAGGATCCCCTTCGCGCGCTCGACAATTTTCCGGGTTTCGAGCTGGCGGCGCATTTCCGCGGTCTCTTCTAAAAGGCGCGTATTCTCCTCGGCGAGAAATGCCTTCACAATTGCCCCGCCCATTTGCTCACCCACGAATGTCAGCAGTGCGATCTCCTCCGCCGTGTGATAGTGCGGCGCTCGATGATGCACGTTAATGACGCCAATCACATCGCCGCCGGTCACCAGCGGAACAGAGAGGAAGGCCTCGTACGTGTCCTCCACCAGGGCTTGAAAACGTTTGAACCGGCTATCCGCGGCTGCGTTTTCCGGGAGCGCTACTACGGACCGGTGCTCGACCACCCAGCCCGTGATCCCTTCGCCAACCTTGATGCGAATGTTTCCGAGATCGGCTTGATGCGGGACTTGAGACGCGCGCAAAACAAGCTCATTCGTCTCTCGCTCAATGAGGTAAACGAGACACGCATCGCAGTCAGTGACCTGGACCGTCAAACCAACGATCTCGCCGAGCATTTCGTCAATGGAAAGCTCGGAACTGACTATGCTACTGATCCGGTGCAGGAGCGCGACGGACGCGGGGGGCTCCAATTGCGTTGTTGTCGCCATACCAGACTGTACCCCAACGGCGAGTGGTGGGTCCAATCGAAATTATTGATGTGGGCTATCGAACAGCTAAATCCGAATAAGTTGTTCCTGCTCTTCTCCGGTGACTTGAGCGAATCCATCGCCCACGTAAACGTTAACTTCCGAACGGATTCCAAATTCAGGCAAATACAAGCCCGGTTCAATCGAAAAGCACGTTCCGGAGATGACCGAGCGGTCGTCATGCGACTCCAGATTATCCATGTTCGCCCCGGTTCCGTGGACTTCGGTTCCGATGCTGTGGCCCGTTCGATGAAAGAAGTATTCACCGAATCCTTGATCCTTGATGAAGCCGCGTGCGACGTCATCCACTTCATACCCCGCGAACTGCGCCCGCTTGGATGCTTTTCGAATCACGAACTGCGAGGCCTGTTTGCGCGCGTCCCGGACTACTTGGAACACTTTCTGCATTTTGGAGGGGATGGTCTCTCCGCAATAACCTGTCCACGTGATGTCGTAATAAACAGCATCCGGCTCCATCAGCTTTGCCCACATGTCGATCAGGAGCAGATCGCCTGAATGGATTTGCGAACTTCTCTCTTGGTTTGGTTCGTAATGAGGGTCCGACGCATGCTCGTTGACCGCGACAATCGGGCCGTGATTGGTGGTCAAGCCCAGTTCGAGAAACCGTCTGCGAATGAACTGCTGCACTTCATATTCGCTCACAGGTTCGTTCGTCCCAAGGCGTTCGCCGACCAAACCGAACGCCGACCGACGGACCTGATCGACCAACTTGCCCGCCCGTAAATGACTCTGAAACTGATCTTCCGACCATCGGGCTTCGAACAATTGAACCAGATCCGCGGAACTAACCACCTCAACGCCGCAGCCGCGAACCAGTTCGAGCGTCCCTGCATCGACCAGAGAAACATAGGGAATAGCACAGTTGCGGGAGTACTGCATCGCAATCCGTGAGGCGCCTCTTAGCAAGAATGCAAGCTTTTCCTGCTGATCGGCCCAGCTTGCATACACGTTCTTTTCGCCAGGCAGAGTATCCAGCGCGCCGGTCTCGATCCGGTGGACCAGCTTTCTCGGCTCGCCAACAGCCGGAACAAAATAGTACCAGCGTCTGGTCGGCTCTACATTGTCAGGAATTCCGAGAATACGATAGGCGAGGGAATCGCGGCGGTGATGGTCAAAAAACAACCAGCCGTCGAGTTTGGCATCCGCTAAAGCTGCTTGGATTCGGTCTGTACCCATTGAGCTAATTTTGCACCCGACGGCGCGGGGGTCAGCAGACTTATGCCAATGAGACTCAAAACCGAAGCAAGCAGCGCAGGGTAGACCGCATCGATTCCACCTATTGCATTTGTTATCCGGGCGGGCCCGTGCTGCTGCAATAGCTCCCACGAGACAGTAATGACGGTGCCGAGCAAAATGGAGCTGATCGCTCCGGCCGTGGTGGTTCGCTTCCAAAAGAAGACGGCCATCACGGCCGGCGTCACCGCCGCGCCATAGACGGTGTAGGCGTAGAGTGATGCTTTCAGAACCGACTCGAATTGCGTGGCTTGCAAAACGGCAAAAAGACCCAGGACAATGACAACCACACGCGAAACAATAAGGCTGCGCCTTTGCGTGGCAGAACGATTAATAAAACGCTCGTAGACGTCGTGGATCAGATTGGTGGCAGGTGAGAACAGGTAATTATTGGCGGTCGAAATGACCTTCGCAAATACTCCACCGAGCAGGATGGCGCCGAGCACGGAGGGAAGGTCATCCTTCGCCGTCAACGCGATGATCTCCCGCGGGCGATCGGTCCGCAATTTTGCGCTTGCGATCACTGCTAATGCAACGAGCAAGGTTTCCAGCGTAACCGTCCCGACGATCCAGCCAATTACTGACTTTTGGGCGTCGGTTGCGGACCGGGCAGAGAAGAATTTCTGATACATGCCCTGATTGCCGATCAGGAGCAACATGGTGGGTAATGCTAAGCCGAGCGCCCCGGAAAGCGTGTAATTGCCCAGAACCTGAAAATGAGTAGCAGGCAATGCGTTTCGAACTGTACTCCAGCCACCAACACGGCCCAGCAGAATGGGAACCGCTACAATCACCGTCGCTGTCACGAGCGAGCCGATTACCAGGTCGAGATACGCGATAGAGGCCATGCCCGCCGCGGCCGTGAAAAAAATGACGAATGCCGCGATGATATACATCCCGGTGCGGCGGTCGAGTTGGGGAAAGATCAGATGCAGGATATCGCCGCCGCCAATAAATTGGTAGCTGGTGATGATGGTGTAAGAAATGACAATCGCGATGGTACCGAGAACACGCGCTGTTGCGTTGTAACGCGTTTCCAGCAGATCGGGAACCGTAAACTGTGCAAATTGCCTGGCCCGCCCGGCAATTGCCGCGATAATGATCAGACCGAGCCAGCCGCCGAGCGGCTGCCAGAGCGCCACAAAACCGTTGCGATAGGCGTTCTCGGCTCCGGCCAGCAGGCTCCCGGCGCCGATCCAGGACGACAGAAGCGTGAACACCAGCACGGGCCAGCTCAGCGAGCGTCCGGCCACCAGAAAATCGGTCTTATTCTGGACTTTCGTTGTCTTATAGATCGTTATCCCGCTAAGCAGGAGGATTACCAGCGAGAGGGTAATGACATAGATCAATTGACCATATTAGCCCTGCCGGCCTGTTCGCCCGGATTGGCCGAATGGCGGGGGAGGATAGCCGATCAAGCAATACTGGTCGAGCGCAAACAACACGACAGATTCCATTCCCTGCGATTGTGCGATGTTCACTTCTTTCGGCCAGACGGTATGTGAGTCGCCGATTCCGACAAGATGACTCCGCTGTGAATTCGGGAAGCCCTTTGCCGCGCTGACAGACATGGAATAAACGCTCTGATCCAGGTTGGAACTGCCCGTAAACGTGAAGCTCTCCGTTTTCAGGCAACTAAGATTCGCCGGAGTCCAATCGGATTGTGGAAAGTTCACCAGCTTGTTAAGTGGCGTGTCATTGGTATCTGTTGGATAGAGGACTTCATAACGCGCGCCGGGAAACTGCGCCTGCAGCGCCTGTCGAATTTCCGCCGTGGCGGCTCCGATTATCGCTGGAAGGAATGCCGTCTCATTGGCATATTGACTGGGATCGGCCGTATTGCTCGTAATGACCTGCATGTCAGTTCCGTATGTAGCGCGGAATTGTCCTTGGGTGTACGCGTCGTAAAACGGCATGCTTACCGGCTGCTCGCCTTGGACGTTCCAAGGGTAGTACCACCACTGCACTTCTCCCGATTGCAAATACGGTGTCAGACCAGCTTCCGCCTGAAGATTCGCCATATCCAGATAGACCCTTTTCCAGAAGTCGATCACCGCCGGTGAGAAGTTTGTCATGACCGCCGGCGTGTTCACGATTACCGGGCTTCCATCGGACCGGCGCTGCGCTAATCCGGCCGCCATATTCGGATCGGCGTTCTTCAACTCCGTGCTGAACGCCGCAACGACATCAGTGCCGTACGCCGCCAGTGCTGTAAAGAATGCCCGCGACCAGTCCCGTGCGGCACGGTTGATGCTTGGGCTGGCAGTCATATCGGTCCGCCAATAGTAGGTGACCGGCGTCCATGTGGAATCCAAAGAGCCTTCGTAAGGCGTTCCAGGCACTCCCCCAGCTAGCGGAATCGTCGCGCTTGTTGACACTGAAAAATTGCTGTTCCCGCCGAAAGATACAGAAACAAACAACTCAGGCGGTGCATCGGGTTGATTCGCCCAAGGAGTCAAAGCCCGCTGCGTAATTGTGAGCTGGCTTCCGGAAACTGACGCCCAAACTGCCGTGAATCCCTGGTTAATCAAGTTCGCTAGTGCCTGTGCAACCGTCGCGGCGGTATCGTCGGCAAGAATGAGATGCGTTACCGTGCTCATCGCCCCCGCAGGCCCGACGAAAAGCTGTGCATATCCAGCGTTCTGAGTCCCGTTCTGATTGAAGGTTACGGTTGCGCTGTTATAGACATGCCCGGTGAGCACAAGCTCGTAAAACCAAAGAGCGCCGGCATAATGATTCACGCGCCCCGTAAAACCCAGCTTGTTAATCATCCACGCGGTGCGCTCCGCCGGCAGCGATTGCGAATGATAGGTATCCCAGTCGGTTGCTAACGCAAGCTGCGGCTGGCGAGGAAAGTCGGAAAGGCCGGCCGTTGGATAGGCGATCTCGAGAAAATCAAAATAGAGAGAGCAGTTTGAGCCCGGTCCCATGTGCGTCAAAAGAACGGTGTGGGTTCCAGCACTCAAGGTGCCCAGTGGCAATCGGACCAATACATCTTCGCCGTTTACGTTTAAGTCGAATGTCAGGGGCTGCTGCCCGTCGATGGAAACATTCACCACGGGTCCGGGCGCCAGCAAACGCGAGCCAACAAATAACTGGTGAGAAGCGGTTTCTGTGTACGTGATGGCGCAGGTTGCGCCTAGCCGGGAAGTGACCGAAATGCGGCTCCCGGAATAGTTTCCAGGGCCCTCAATAGCCCAATCGTTCGCACTATATACGACGGATGCGTCATCCTCCTCGATCCGCCTGCTTCCGGGACCAGCCACAAAATACGGCCGGTTGTTGCCTGTTACCGTCCAATTCGTCACAGTAACTGAGAACTCCGTGCGCACAAAGCTACCTGGCTGCAAGTCGGGAGCCCAGGTCCAACGCATCTTTCGCACCCGATTCATCGGAATGGTTGCAACGGGAAAACGCGCGCCCAAACTATCTTGCGTATAGCCGGACAACGAAGAAAAATCTAAAGAGACTTGGTAAGTAACCGGGAACTGGCCGCTGGTCAAAGTAGCTGTTGGCGTGCTCCAATACTCCGTTGCCCCAACGTTTGCAAAGCCGTAAACAGTAATGCGGTTTCCGTTACTGCCCGTCTTGCCCACATTGCCTGCTGTGCCGGTCCATGTCAGCACAATGCTGGCGCCATCACTGGAAGCTGTGAACCCCTGCGATTGTTGACTGATCACAGCGGCCAATTTTGCCGCAATGTCGGACAGTTGATCGCCCTGCGCAACCTGATAATAGTAGTGCTGCTCCGGATAGGTCCCTGTTGAATCCGTGAACGGAACAGGCATGCAGATTCCAACCGTATCGAACGCCGTAGGAGTTCCTGCGAGCGCCATCACTGCCGATGCGCATTGATATGTGCCTGCAACGGGAGTGCTGTACTGCAGTAGGGGAACGTAGTAGACCTGCTCGACGCCTGTGCTGTCCGCGGCCCAAATTCTCAAGTTCGGCCAGTCCACAGTCGGGAACAGATTCGACTCCATAGGAATGCAGTTGGTTCGCGTTTCCTGGTATGTGAGCTGAAGGCCGCTTAGGTCCCCATCCGGCAGATACCGAATAGATGGATGCTCGAACACATTGTCTCGATTCCACTCAACTACGGCCCAGTCAAACTGCTGCCGCCACGTGCCTGACACCGTAAATCCGCTCTCACTCGCTCCGCTCATCGCCGCAATCGCCGATGGAGTTAGGAAATAACACTGCAAGTCCCGGTGCGGACTCAGTTTATATAGTTGTTCGGGCATGTTATAGCCTTATCGTCACAGTTAAATCGCGGCCGGGACTCATCGATCCCGAAAAGCCCTGAACCGGCTGCAGAGTGAGATTCATGCTGAGGTTCGCGCCTTCTTTCAAAGGAACAAGATTCACTCCGTTCAATGGCGGTGATCCGGAGCTTGTATTTCCTGAGGCGACCGTCAAGCTGCAATATTCCGTTCCGTTCTGCAGAAGATCGATGAGGATGTTGTACCCCACGGGCGCTTGGCTCATGGTCGCCCGTATATCCCTCACAGCGTGGCTTGCCTCGATAATCAGCGGAGGAGCCGCATTTGTCTGAGTCGCCAAATAGCCGCTGGCTTGCAGCGAAAATTGCCCTCCGGAAAGAGATCGCAATCCGCCGTCCGGACCTGTTGTATAGCAGCGCTGCGATGCCTGGCTGTTGCCGAAGGAATTTGTGACGAAAAATTCGGCCGCGCAGATCCGAATATCGGGGATGCTCAGGGTGTGCAGGTAGTTCATCGAAGCACGATTGGCAAAGAAGCCCGCCGCAAACGGAGCAATCACGGCAGAACTTTGAAGATGCAGTACCGCATCTCCCGGACTATGGGCAGCAGTCGGCGAGCCCAGGGCGCCGCGCAGGACGTTGTATGTGTTGGATGCCGGATCGCTGGAGAGGACAGTCATCAGCTCCGATCCAACCTGAATCAGTTGTCCTGCATAGGGAGTTCCCCCAGCAATCAGCTTGACTGTTGTGCCTTGTGCGTCGAGCGCCGTGGCCAGCGCATAACTGCTCGGCGTCTGTAGTTCGTTCCAGTAGAAAAGCTGCAGAGTGCCACTGGTGACCGACGAAGTGTTTGTCAAGTCGTCAAAGCCAACCTGATAAAGCGTGACATTTCCCCCACCAGGAACGGCTATGAAGAACTCGGGCGATGGAGCGATACCGGCATCTGGCTGCGCACCGCCGAGAGTCCACCGCGTGAGCGGGCATAGATCTGGATTGCCTTCCTGATTGTTAACGTTCGCTGCGCGTCCCGAGATCTGAATCGCAGTTCCGGCATTGTACGGAATCTCGAATTGGACCGGGCTGCTGGCCGAGACCGCTGCAAATCTCCAGGAACCTTCGGATATGACGAACGTGCTGGTCGCATCGGGCACGATTGACCAAGGCGAGCTAACCGTAAGCGTCGTCTGATCGTTGCTCGCGATGCTCCGTTCCTGGCCGCGGCCCGTTCCTTCGATGATCCGAACCACCATGCCCGCGTAAGCAAGGCTGGTTGCACCCATGTCGCTCCAACCAACCGTGGTTGCCGAAAATATAGTTACTGGGAAGGGGCCCGCGTACTCGTAACGGTAATAGAAGTTTGCGTGATCGAAACTTGCGTCCGGCGGCCCAAACGGCTGCGCCGGCGCGCCAACGTCCGTGTAAGTTGCACTCAGCGGCACATCGGTCGCGATCCTGTATAGCACTTGCGGACTCGTTCCTCGATAGACATTGAACGATTGCGCCACTGTAGGGAAGCTAAGCCCGCCGATAGTAACCGTATTTGTATTTGTACCGTCCGGCACACGAACAGGAACCGTAAACGATAGCGCACCCTCGTTCCCTGCCCCGTCTACGGCAGTTACGGCGTAATAGAGGCTTTCTCCGCCGGGAATTGTGCCGCCTGTGCTCGCGTATTGCGGGGAAAGGCTCAACAAGGGCAGGTTCGGTGAGTTCGCCTGTGGTTTGGCCGGGTTCGTGAAGACTACCGTCAGAGTGTCGGTAGCGGTTCCATCGGCTTGCGCTCGAATATTTTCCTGTATGGAAAAATCGAAGTACTCGAAATTGCCGGAATCGTCGTTGTGAGGAACCACTCCGATGAGCGGGCGAGGTGTCTGAATATGAGAACCCGGCTGCCTTCCCGCGCCCATCAGAACCGCGGGGTTGTCGCTATACCAATCGTCATTGTGGAGTTGCGCCAGGATCGTGACAAGTTGATAATTGAGCGATGGAGAAAGCTTGACGACGCGAAACGGAACGCGTGAAAAGCCTTCTTTCAAATATGTTAAAGCGATGATGTCGCCAGGCCGTACTTTCAGCGCGCGGAAACTGGTCTGAAATTCGAGGAAAAGATTTCCTTTGATCGACTTATCCAATTGCCGGAGCAGTACGCGCGTGGCCTGGCTGTAGTTTGCAATTCCCAAAGCAGTCGACTGGCTGCTGATTTCGTAACCCACCAGCGCCGAATCATCAGCATCGAGCAGCGAGAGACTGTCCTGCTGATATTCGTTCGAAGCATCTTGAAACTCCACACTGAGCCTGTTCGATGTTTCCGCGATGCTACGCGATACTAGCCGGATGCTCGGGGTTCCATTGGAATTCCGGACAATGCCGGAGAAAGGCGCCGAGCTATCGCTGAATTCGTAGGCCGGCCAGCCGCCATCCAGCGGCTCCACGCTGTTTCCGCCGTCCGGAAGGACAGGCTGCTGGGCCGCGAGCGTAGTCTCGGGCAGAAGCTCCAGGAGGCCGGTGGCCCCATATCGCAGCATCAAGCTGGACGCTACACGAATTCCACGCACCACCGCTGCTGCGCTCTGCCGTTTCGTCAAGATCAGGTTGCATTCATAGCGGGGCACCTGAATGGCGTTCCCGTTCAAATCCGTTGTGCTAATCAATTCCTGGCAGAACGCAGCCGCGGATCCAAAGCTTTGTACGTTTATTTCATCGAGCGACCATCCGCATCGCCGCAGGATGTCAAGAATGACCCAGGCGGGATTGTTTGTGTAACCCGTGCTTTGAAATGTGCCATCCGGATTGTAGGTATCAATCTGCATCCCCTGAAGAAGAACCTCGAGGTTGGGTAATGACGTCCCACTGCTGATCTGATTCGGAACAACGACCGAAAGCACGGACATGCTTCCATATGGATCGCCCAGGGGGTTGCCGTTCGAATCCGAAAAATCCAGATTGAAATTCCCTCGGCGGGTCCCTGTGGTAACCACGCTGTACCAGCCCGTGGTTGTCATGTCCTTCCCCTGTACGGCCTCGGGAATCTCAACATCGTTGACCACAACCTTCAGCACGCCCTGAATCGTTCCCATGCCCAGCAGCGCTTCCATGTGGGTCAGGTTTCCGTCGTTTCTCGAAAAGATTACGGGCGCCTTCAACCAGCCGGTTCCGTAGACAATCGGCACCGGGTCATTGTATTTGGCCGCGTTATCCAGGAGCGGAGAAACGTGCGAAGTTTTATCTCCGGCCGTGCGCACCATAATCGCGGAAGGCACAAACTCGAATCCACCAAACCGGCAAGTTACGTTTCCGGAGGTGTCCGAAGAAAACATGCCACGCTTCTGGCATTGCGCGCGTGATTTGTCGCAGGAGGTGAATGCCTGTCCATTCGCCAGGTTGCCAGAGCCGCCCGGAACATCCGCCGAATATCCGCACCGGTAAAACCGTGAATACCGGCCCAAGGCCCCGCCGCTTTGAGCTTCCTGGCGCTGCTCCGGCGTCGATGGGAAATTCCACGGACACGAACGTTGAATGCGCACTTCCGGAACAGGAATTCTCTGCAGGCTGAGCTTGTTGGAAAACGTTAGCGTCAGAGACTCTTCTGTGATCTCGTCCGGGTCGCCGGCCACCCCTCGAAACAAGACCGTGCTCTCCGTTGTTACTGTCAAAGTGGGCAGGTCCGCGAACGCAAAATAGACAGTTAGCTGCGTTCCCTTGAAGCCGATAGCGGAGTTCAGCTCGGAGAGAGCCGAATCCGCGTTTGCCAGCACCAGCGACAACTGGGAAATGCCGTCCATGGCGTCGTCAGCCGACAACTGTAAATCGAAAAGGTTGTGCTTAAGAACTCTCGACTCGTAGATCTGTCCATTAAACGGGATCGAATGAGTACTCCAATACTCGATATCGCCGGACGGCAGTACGCACTCAAAGAACAATATCGGCGTATCGGCTTCGGCGAGTTGCTTAACTTGGTTGATCGTACTCATTGGGGTTCCTATATGGAAGTTTCAATACTGAAGGCTGTGGAGAATAGATTGGTAGCTTGAGCTGCAACTACGAACTCATCGGTTGCCCAATGCGCGTTCGGATACACACCGCCTCGCTGGCCCGTCGGGCGATAGCGCGAAGGGGCAAGCTGGGGCTCCAACTGAATCCCATAAAGCTGGACCTGTTGACCGGGATCCAAGCTGATACTTACTGTAAGCGTGAATCCCGGGTCCGCAAGTTTCTCCGCGAAACTAAGTCGTGCCCAGTTTGGTCCAACTACAAACGTTTTGGATGCTTGAGCCGATGCGCCGGCGAGAGCCAGCGTTATGTTCGAGGTTCGATTGGCGAGTGCATAAACCGAGAAGCAGTATCGATAGCTAGCCGGCACAGCCAAAATCTGGCTTATCTGCTCGGGTGCCTGACCCAAATTCGTTACGGTAAATGCCGCGTTGTTACCTTCCGGATCTTGCGCCCCGCTGGACACCTTAATCTCACTCGATATCTGCCACGTCTGCTTGGCGAAATCTGAGCTCCACGCGAGCATATTGTCTGTCGGATCAATGAACGTGAAGGCCCGGAGCGGCCCGCAACAGGCGCTGTATAGGAACTGAAGAGCAGCCATATCGGCGGCAGCCAAGTCCGAGTACGAAAGCTCCCAGACAAAGCGTGCCGCGCCGGGATCGGGAAGCAGAATCATTCTTCCGTCCGGAAGAATATTCTTGACAGTTCGCGCGACTTGCGTCTTCCTGATTGGATACTGGGCGAGCGCGCCGCTGCTCAATTGTGGAAAAAAGAGATTAGCCATTGGTTTCGATCACCCAGAACGAAGTCGAACACGAGTCCGCCTCCACGTACTCTGTCATCAGGGAACCCGCGCCAAGCCGGCAGTTCGGCACATTTGCTCCGCTGTATGGGTCCGGAAATACAAAGGTGGCGTAATCGCCTTGCTGGCTCGCGAAGAATGCTTCGATGGCTTGAATCTCCGATTCATTTAGCAGGTCCAGCTTGATTTGCCAGCTCCGAAACGTCCTTCCCTGCATCGGATAGCGTTGATCTGAGCCATCCAGAAATCGGATTACCTGCACCGCCTGACCGGTCGTCACCGGCAGCGGGTACTGCGTCACCGCCCCGGTGGTGAGAACTGGAAAGGTTGCCATTTATATCTCCGCGATCACGTCGTTCAGAGAGCTCGAGTTCAGTAACGCCGTTTTCACTGCCTGAGCAATTTGAGAGCTCTGGTATTGCAGCATCTGCCCGCCAACACTCGATGTGCCCGCCTGGGTGCTTCCGTAAATTCCGGATGCTGTTCTGCCGGAACCAGTTCCTTCGGAACTCAAATACAAGGTGTGCTCCTGCGAAGCCGGCAATTGGAAGGCCAGCGGTGGAGGCGTCGTTTTCCCACCTCCTCCCCCAAAAAGACCTCCTATGCTCGACACGAGCGACCCGATTCCCATACCGCCCCCCAATATGCTCGTAATTCCGCCGGAAGCCGTTTGCTTCAGCAAATTCGACCATTCGCTTCCCGAGCTCGATGTTGTTTTCCGTTGAGCGGGAGCCGTTCCAAATCGAACTGGGTTCGGCGTGCTTTTCGTGGAATCGGAAACGGTCTTCAGATCCGAAGAGCGGCTTGGTTTCACGGTCCGGGTAGAAGTGCTGCCAGCGGTCGATTCGCCTGCAAGATTCGTGAGCCGCATGCTTCCATTGCTGCGCGGGCCCTTGCTGAGCCTATTGATAATTCCCGACAGGTTATTGCTGCTCTTCGCCATTTTTCTTCTCCTCTCGCCACGCACTTTCAAGCAGAATCATTGCGTCTGCCACTTTCGCGTCAAAAGACCAGATATCTCCGCCTCCGAGTTGCTTCCACCACTGGAACACGTCCAGTAGATACATGCTGTATGCGGTGATCACCGATTTTGGGCACTGCAACGAGAAGACTCCTCGCCGCGCCCACACCGGATTGGGCTTCGCGGATTTCTCACCGCCTGTCCAGGCGCAATTCCGGATTTCCACCAGGCCGCTTTGCAGACATTTATCGCAGTTCCACGCGGCCGGTGAAGAGAACTGAAAATGGAATGCGATTAGAAGTTTTTTCTTTCTTCAGGTGATAACTCGATCTCCGCCCGGATCCCGTTCACGATTTCATCTGTCAACGCCTCCGGCCCGCCATGAATGAGGCGTTCCGAAGTAGGCGTCTCGCCATCGATTCGGAGCCCGCGGATCTCGACCAGTCCCCATTCAAGATAGAGTTTCTTGACCAGAAGATCGGCTAGCGTTGCCTCGATCTCATCCGAAATCTCGGCTGCCCTCAAAAACTCGTTTCGAAGCGTAAGTTCTCGTACCGCGCTGACTAACTCAATTCGCTGGCCCAGAGAAACTCGCCGTAGTGCATATCGGACGCCAGGCAAGACCTCGCTTTGTTTCCAAACTACAGAGCGATAATGGGTTCCCTTAGGCAAAGGCAATGTAAATTTCATCGTCGGTTGTACCCTGCGCCAAATTGTTTTTAAAATGCCACTGCAGTCTCGATTGCGAATCGTTATAGTCCGGAATTTCGGGCACTATATTGTTGAGCAGAATGCCCATAAGCTGTCCCTGTTGTTGACCGAGCTGCAACATCGCGGAAATGGGCGTTCGAGTCTTGGCTGCTGTATAGAGAGCGGCTGTCTGCGCGTCATCCTGAGCGAACAGCGCGAAATCGGTAGAAACTTGACGCATGCCTGGCGTCACAGCACGCGGATACGATGATCCAAATTCCTGATTCCGCAAGCCGATATTATTCTTCAGCACGATACTCGCCTCCGTCAGCGTAAAGAATTGAGTAGCCGAAGTGCCAAGCCAAGCCTGGCCCAAATGACCCGGCACAATCGAATAGTCGAAAGCCCCAAGCGCAGGCTCGCTCGGGAAGCTGGCGAGTCCCGCCGATCCAGGCGCAAAGCTGCTCGAATCCAACAGATCCGCCGCCGGACCGCTGAAGACGAACTCGTGATAATCGCCGTTCACCGATATTTCGAGAGCATCCACCGCGGCTCCCGTGACCATTCGGCTCACCGCTGCCGCTGGATCCCAATAGTCATACAGAGTCACGCTCGGAAGAGCTGTGGCCAAACTGTATGTAACAGCCGGCGCTAGCGAGGCCGTTGGCACAGGAGGATTCGAGAACGGAGCATTGATGACCATCGTCGACGCATCCGGAACGGTCATCACAAACCGGATCTCATTTCCGAACGCGACCGCGCACCCTGGCAGCAACCCGTGTGCCGCCGTCGTTTGCAGTTGGGTTGGGCCCTGCACGCCCGCTATGGAAAGGCTGGAGTTCAGATTGACCGGCCCGCCCATAGCGGATTGAAATAGCGGTCCGTAAGACGGTTGACCGGTTCCATTCCAGGAAGTTAGGTAGGTTCGAACCTGAAATGCCGTTAGCCGCCTGGAATCCTTCGGCGTTCCCAAGAACGTCCGCGATCCCGTTTTGTCCAACCGTTTACTCCGCTCGAGGACCTGTTGCGCCTGCAGCTTGACAGCGGGAAACCGGTTCGCCGCCGAAATAGCGGCCGCCTGCCCGTACGCCGATTCCAGAGCCGCATAAAAGCGGTTTGCGTTGGATGAAATGTAATTGCCCATCGATATGCCTCAATTGCGGCTCACTGTCAAACTGCACGTCAACTTCGCGGACTGAACATAGCCAAATCCGCCCGGCTTTGCTGTCTGGAACTGCACATCGTAAATCCCAGGGAAGAACACTCCATCGCCCCAGTCCCCGATGTTCTGCCTTAGAATCTCGGTCATCGCTTCCACATAGAAGTGGATCCACTGATCCGTGTAGTCCACCAGGTTGCCGCTGGCCCATATCTCCGCGATCACCGATAGAGTGCCCGACAAGCTTCGGAACTTTTCTACCTGAGCGTTCTTAAGCCCGCTGCTGTACAGGCAAATTCGCGGATAGCTCAGTTGCAAGCTCTTATCGGCAATCTCGGGGCCAACCGAGCTGAGCACCACCTGACCAGCCTCAATGGACGGCACATTCGAGTTCGTGGCGCTCGCGATTGCGGTGAGTTGCTGCTGCAGCGCATTTGTCCCGGTCAGAAGATTCAAAAGCTTCTGAGCCGCTAAGAGTGTGAGCGGAAGCATAGTTTATCCCCGTTGAAGTTGTCTGGAAAGTTGAACGTAATAATCTGGCTGTTGGCCGTTAAGAGGCGCTGCCCCCGCAATCAATCCAGACACTGGCAATTGCCATGTCGATCCGATTGACAAGGGAGCGTTATTCTGCCTGGTGAGCCCGGTGTCCGTGGTGCTTGCGTACACATTCCACCCGGCGGCTGCCGCGGGAGCGCTGACAGCCCCCTCGGCCATCGCGACCGCTATAGTTGATGCGCCATCCAGAATGACGCCATTCACCGGACTCAACGCGCCTTCGTTTCCTCTCGCATCGACCCAGGCTGTCTGAACAAACATCGCTTCGGCGGGTACGCTCCCAGCCTGAATAGCCACCAGCGGCATCGCCGGCTTTGGGAGGGGCTGATATACAATTCCCAATCCCGACATAAAAAACGTGTCCGCGGCCTCGCTCGCCTGCTGCTGGTACTCCGTCCACTTCCCTTGGAAGCGAGTGTTCAACTGAACGTTGTAGGCTTCGGCGAAAAAGCGCGATAAAGCTTCGAAGCACAACCATTTCTGCAGTGTCGAGGTGACCACCACGGTAGCGAGACCGAGACGCCGCCGGTTCAGCCACTGCGGATCGGATGCCGAAACTTTCAACAGCCAGACCATCAGCTTGTCGCCAACCGAGCTCAGGGCCAGTTGGATCTTCGTGTCCACGTTTATGCCGTGGGAAGACGCAACCTCCACCAGCGAAGTCTCGTACTGAAGAAGATCGTCGAGCGTAACGACGCTTGCATCGGTGAATAGCGCCATAAGGGCCTACTTCGCCGCCGGAGACGGCTCGGATCCCTTCCGCTTACCGGTGTTCACACCCAGGAGGTCCGCCTCGTTCAGGATGGTCACCTGTATCCGCTTTGCCAGTTCGGCTTGCTCGCTGGCCTGCTTGGCCGAAACCTGCTCCAACCGGTAGAGCTCTTTCTCTTCCTCGCTCGCAAGCGCGGCACGGCCGTCGGCAATCATCTTGGCCGCAACCGCTCGCGGCACTTCCACCAGCATTCCGGCTTTCCCGCCATCTGGGGTGTCTCGGCTGACAATGATCGGGTATGCCTCCCCGATGCCTGCCTCAATTTCACGTATTTTGCGGAAGTACTGTTTTAAATCCACTTTGCCCTCCTAAACTAAAAGGGAGCTCATTGATGAGCTCCCTCGATTTATATGACTTACTAACTGCTTAGCTGTTCACTTGAACTGCGAAGTTGTTCCGCAGCACGCCGGCGCCGTACAGCACATCGACGGTGAACTGCTGAGACAGAATATTCGGCTGGTAGCTCATCACCACTCGGATACCGAAATTCCCCATCTCCGCATACTCCGCGATTGCGCCCGTCCCCGGAAGAGGTTGAGGCAACCGGCGGACCACTAGGCCGATGGCATCGCGCGTGAAAGCGAGATTGTGGGTGCTGGTCGTTCCCGAACCGGTGACCGGCACGAACTGCGAACGGAAGATAAAGAAGTCTTTCATCTTTCCGACGTTGCCTTCCACCAGCGCCTTCAGACCGGCTTCACCGGACGAATAGTATTCGCTGAACCGGGGAATTTGCCGGATTTGCGAATACGCGTTCGAATCGACGACCAGATACTTCGGCGCGCTCGGAGGAACCATGGCCGAAAACAGCGCCGTTTCCGCGGCATCGATTGTCGCTTCGGTGATCGGCGTTCCAGCCGTGCCAACCGGAGCATTAGCCGTAAACGAACCGTAGAGGTTGAGCAGATCATGCTCGATCCGCTGCGCGATTGCGATCACCGCCGGCTGCATGTACGCCTTCAAGAGCTCGGGGAATGCCAGAGCCTTGGTGACGTCCGGAATCTGGAATGTCGATTCCGCATGAGTATTCAAAACGATCTGAGCATTGCCCATGCTCGGATTCTGCGGCGTTACCGTTCCACCTTCGGCAATGTTGTTTGCCACTAGCACCGGGGGAATCGGCACGTTGACGGTGTCGCCCGCATGCGCCAAAACTGGCTCGTAATCGCGATTTACCAGGTTGCCCATGACGAGATTTCCCATCAAGGCTGGCAACGCGTCAGCGGCCACAAGCTTGACGATTGCGTTCGCTAAATTGGCAGATGTAATTGTTGACATAAGTCTCCTAATAAGGTCTCGACAACACTCGTTGTCATAGATCCGCGCGTACTACTCCGCACAGATCTCAGGAAAGCCGGGATTGCCGGCTCACCTTGTGGTCACCACGCAACTAGACGCCTCGTAAGGTTTGGGACGCCAGCCGTGAGATTTCTTTCCGTACCCGATCGAGCTCTTCTTTGCTCATACCTGGCCTGATTTCGTCTATAGTGATTCCGCTCGCCGTGGGGGCGCTGTTGCGAGCCGGAGCCTGCGCTCCACTCCCGCCTGTAATTCTTGCGGGCAACAGTTCCGGATTCTCTTGCACGAACCCGGCAAGATATTCCTGAAGCGATTTGCCCTCCGCTCCTTTTGCCTGCAAGCGGCCGTCTTCGGTCCGGCAGATATCATCTTTGACCGCGCGGAACGCGAGATCCAGTTTCGCAACTCCCAGCCGCTGCAGTTCGCTTCGGATCTGCGAGTTCCGGTCCGCTTCCTCGGCAAGCGCGCGCGCTTTCCGGTTCTCTTCTACCAGTTGGTTCAACCGGCCTTCCAGGCTTTCGCGGCGCTTGCGTTCCTCTAAGAGTTCCGCTTTATAGGCCGGTTCCGCTTTCTGGTGCTCCGAGCGGACAAACTCTTCGATTGCCTGCCGGACAACCTGCTTGATATCGACACTTGCCGCCGTTTCTGGGGGCACTTGATCTGACATGATTTTTTCTTCTCCTATTTCGAGAACTGAGCGCTTATTTCGCGCGCAATCTGGTCTTTGATGTCCTGCCGCGCGTCGTTCAGGTACTTCAGCGCGAGCCGTTCATAGATCTGCCGCTTCAGCGTCGGCGAATCGATTCCCAATTGCAGCAGGCTGGTCGCTTGCTGCAATTCGGTTCCAAAATCGGCGATGTCCACTTCGTCCAAGCCCGAGACCGAGATGGTGATGCCATCCTCACGCGCTTGATTGATCGCTGTGATCACCCGCCGGATGCAGTCCTTTACCAGCGCTGCATACGCCCGCAATATTTCTTGCGTGATTGTGAAATCGAGCTGTTTGCTCTGCGCCGATTGTGCATGCCCGGCAATCATTTCTCCCGAGGCTTGCGACAGATAACAGACCCGGTAAATCTCTTCTTTCAGCCGTTCCAGATTGTCCGCGGCAATCTGATAAACCTTGCCGTCCGGTTCTGTCCAGCCAAACTTATCGTTGGGCCCGAGCTGAATGTAGTAACTTTCGCCTACGATCTGGCTCCACTCGCGGTCGGAATAGATAACCGGCATCGCGAAGAGTCCCATGGTAATCGCCCAACCGAGTGCATTGGACTTATTGAAATGCTCTAACTGAAGGTGAGCGGCCCGGTTCATCAACCAAAGCCCGTCCCCGAATTGCAAAGTGAATACGGGCACTCGGTGCTGCCGCGCTAAACCATGCAGCCCTTGCGCAATAAGCTGAATTCCGGCTCCCGCCGGTGAGTCTTCATCCTCAATTCGCCGGTAGGTTCTATATTCCGTGCGATCGTAGTAATGCCAGTAGGTCTCCTCAACCACTTCTGGCGAGTCAATACTTCGCTGGCGTTTCAGTTTGTGCCGGAGCACCACCCATTCATATTCGCCGCGTTCGTCCTCGCTCCAGTTAACAAGCTCCTCCGCCTGATAACGGACCAGAAACGCTCGCGAGAGTCCTGCCTTATCCTCCTCTGCCCGGTTCTGCGGAAGCTCCGTGGCGCGTGGAAAATCGAGCAGAATGTGGCTTCTCCCCGCCACGAGAGCATCAACGAAACACTCTCGGAAAAACGACGAAAGACTCGTTCCGCGGAGATCGCAATCTTCGGTAAACTGGCCGAGAAATTCACGGCCCGATTCCATTCCGCCGTCCAAATGCAGGCTCGGTTCGCGGCGAAAGAGCGTGGATGCGTACCAATCCACAATCGACCCGATGTAGTTTTCGTAAAACACCCGGTACAATCGTTCGCTGTACACATCCAGCGGTTCCTTCTGCCTCCGGAGCAAGTAATGCCCCGCCCGCCGTTTGAAGGTCTCCCCGCCGGCGTACAGGTCGCGGTACATATCCAGCACGCGCGCCTTTTGCGAAAACTCTTGATGCTCTCGATCGATGTCAATCATGTTTGTCCTTTGACCTGTTACAACCGCTCTTACAGAGCCGCGACCGCAAGGGAGCGGCAACTAGAACAGGCGCTTGTTCCTCTCCCCGGCAGATGCCTTTTCTCCATATAGTTGCCAAACCACGTAGCCCAGCGCGTCGGAAGCGTGCGTACGCCGCGGATCTCTGAGCTTGTCAATTACTCCGGATTCCGGCTTAAACAGCACCTCTTCGAAATCCTTAATCAGCTCTTTGCACTTCGGATCAATTTCGAGCCGCACTTCACCCAGCGCGTTGGTCAACAGCCCGTTGACCTTTTGAACGCGATTCAGCACGGGAGGATTGCTGTTCGGCACCCGAATTTTGATGTTCCGGAAACCGGCCCGGTACAAGTAGTTCTGCAGCATCGTGTAATCGCTAATGCCGGTTGTGTGCATATTCCGGCCGCTCGCATCCCCAAATACTTCCAGCCCCGCAACATGCCCCTTGTATCTGTTCTCGAACTCCTGGCACGCTTCTTCCGTAGTTGCGCGCTCCAGCACAATTTCATCGATCACCACAAGCTGATCGCCGTGGCTCTGAAGCAGGACCGAGCTCATCGGCGCCACGTTGAAATCCAATGCCCACAGCAACGGCTTGTTCGCATCGTATCGGTGCCTGACGAGATGGATTTTCGGATCGAAACAGTGATAAACCCGGTCTGCCCTGCTGTTGACGTACTCACCGAGCACCTCTTGCCGGTAAAACCGCGGATCATAACTGCTCTCGAGCCGTTCGTAATAATCCGGCGTCTTATCGAGCAGGAACCGGTTCTCAAACGGCTTCGCCTGCACCGACCCGTAACCTGCAACCGGCTGGTGAATGAACCGGGTGTAAATCCAATCGTGTCCCTGCGGTGTCCAGACGGCGAAACCACAGAGTTTGTAAGCTTTCGGATCGCGGAGTCTCGCTTCCAGCCGGAGCCATCCTTCCTCTCGCGTGTACGAAAGTTCGTCTATTCCGAACCAGGCCAGATTGGTTCCGCGCAATCTCTCCGGCTCTTCCAAAGACCGCAAGAGGATGACGCTTTGCGGGCCCTTCAAGACCAGCTCCCCGTCAGATTTTTTTAACTCAAACTCGACATCAAAGTCTTCCAGCAATCGCAGCAGACTGGTTAGCGTCGCATCTCGCAGCATCGCGTAGGTCGGAGCAGCGAACACGCCTTGGCGGCCGTAATTGATATATGCCTGCCGTATTGCTTCAAAGCACAGAGCAGCGGATTTCCCCGAACCAACTGGCCCCGAAAAACCCTTGAACCTGGTTTTTAAACTCTCGAATTTGGCTTGAGACGGCAGGGGCGCATGTTGCCAGCAAAGTTCTTCTGAGAGGACGTCGTGCTCGCGCTCAGTCGTGTGGTCCGGTCTCATCCGCACACAAAGCTAACTTGCCCGCGTGCTGCCGGACCGAAAAATTTGAGGTTAAGTTATTGAAAACAGTGCAAATAAATTTATTTTGAAAATTGTGACCCACCGAGAGGATGTCCGGTTTTTAGTTGAAACCGGCGACTCTGAAACGAAATCAGCCAGCGCTGGCGTGGCGCACTGGGATGTTCCTCACAACAGCCAGTTCTAGTTCCTTTACCAGGATAGGCAACTCGCGATAACCGCGGATGCGATTCCATCTGGACTCGGCCCACAACAGAGCGCTGGCGATCCAGCGCAAGTACTGATCGCCGCCATACCAGCGCTTCACATTGCGACAAACCGTTTCCACCATGGAGAAGGCGGATTCGATCATGTTGGTGGAGGCTAAGCTGGCGCGCAGCTTGCTCGGGACGCGAAGCCGGTGCATGGTGAGCGTTTCCTCCATGCCTTCCTCCAGACTGCGCGCGGCACTCGGATTGAGATGCATCAATTGATGCAAGAGCAAGTCCAGCGCGCGCTTGGCATCCGCATAATCCCGCATCTGATAAGCATTGCGCAGCTTTGTTCGTACTGAGCTCTGATGCTCTTCGGTAAGATGCTCGATTACGTTGCGGATCTTGTGCACCTGGCAGCGTTGCGTCACTGCGCAGGCGCCGGCCATCTTGCGGACCGCCGCATGCAGCACCTTGCCGCCGTCGAGCACATACAGGCGTGGCACTTCAAAATCGATTCCACGCTGTTGTAAATCCTCTAACAACTGTTTGACCACAGTGCTGTTCTCCGTCGCTCCTTGCCGTAAGCCTAAAACCAGCTTTTCCCCTTGCAAAGTAAGCCCCAGCGCCACTACCATCTGCTGCCTTTCGAAGCACGTGCCGTCCAGCAGCAGAGCACAGAAATTATATCGGTCCAACGGGCGCGTGTCTAATTTCTGCAAGCGGCCACGGCTAGCCTCGATGAAGTGCTCACTGATGGTAGACTTCTCGATCCCGTAAGCCGCTTTAAGTTCTCGCACAATGGCGCTATAGCGGCGCGTCGTTAACCCGTGCATGATCTTGTGCCATACGGCGTCCTCCATCAA